>OIWO01000351.1_pt1 | contig 54455 bp, 49 predicted proteins | sample 1587641 | NCBI WGS metagenome assembly OIWO01 (sample SAMEA3888924, study PRJEB22519) | human gut metagenome | biome: human gut; feature: human-associated habitat; material: faeces | place: Denmark | collected 2010
TACATCTCCATACCCCTCTACAAAAAACTGTACCTTTTTGTGCAACAAAAAAAGCCGCTCAACCAGCGGCTTTTCTTATTTCAGCATGAAAAAAGACGACCGCTCTCTGTGAACGGTCGCCTTTGTTAATTGTTATGAAGTTTGCCTTAGGCGCGGGTCTTGATCTCCTCGAGCACCTTAGCAACAAACTCGTCAACGCTCATCTGAACGGTCTCGTTGGAGCGATCGCGGACGGAGATGTTGCCGGCCTCGACCTCCTTCTCGCCCAGGATGAGCATGTAGGGCACGCGGTCGATGCTGCGTGCCTCGCGGATCTTGTAGCCGATCTTCTCGTCGCGGTCGTCGCAAACCACGCGAATGCCGGCCTCCTCCAGCTTGGCGCACACCTCGTGGGCGTAGTCGCGGCTCTTCTCAGAGACGGGAAGCGCCTTGACCTGTACGGGAGCCAGCCAGGTGGGGAACTTGCCCGCAAAGTGCTCAATCAGAATACCGATGAAGCGTTCGATGGAGCCAAAGCACACGCGATGCAGCATGATGGGGCGCTTCTTGGTGCCGTCGGCGTCCACGTACTCCAGATCAAAGTTGAGCGGCATCTGGAAGTCGAGCTGGACGGTACCGCACTGCCAGGTACGGCCGAGCGAGTCCTCCAGGTGGAAGTCAATCTTGGGGCCGTAGAAGGCGCCGTCGCCCTCGTTGACCTCGTAGTCCATGCCCAGCTGCTCCAGAGCGGTGCGCAGGCCCTCCTCGGCGCGAGCCCAATCCTCGTCCGAACCCATGGAGTCCTCGGGGCGGGTGGAAAGCTCAACGTGATACTTAAAGCCAAACTTCTGGTACACGGAGTCGATGAGGTTGACCACGCCCACGATCTCGTCGGTCAGCTGGTCGGGGCGCACAAACAGGTGGGCGTCGTCCTGGTTAAAGCAGCGCACGCGGAACAGGCCGTGCAGGGCGCCGCGCAGCTCGTGGCGATGCACCAGGCCAATCTCGCCGGCGCGAATGGGCAGCTCGCGATAGGAGTGCGGCTTGGAGGCGTACACCAGCACGCCGCCCGGGCAGTTCATGGGCTTAATGCAGTACTCTTCGTCGTCGATGACGGTGGAGTACATGTTGTCCTTGTAGTGGTCCCAGTGGCCGGAGGTGCGGTACAGGTCCACGGTGCCCACACATGGGGTCATCACGTGCTGATAACCCAGCTTGCGCTCCTTCTCCTTGATATAGTTCTCCAGGATCTGCCACACGGTATAGCCCTTGGGCAGGAACATGGGCATCCCCTTGCCCACCAGGTCGCTGGTCATGAACAGGCCCAGTTCGCGGCCCAGCTTCCGGTGGTCCCGGCGCTTGGCCTCCTCCAGCCGCTCCAGATAGGCATCCAGCTCGTCCTTCTTGGGGAAGGCGATGCCATAGATGCGCTGCAGGGTCTCCCGGTTGGAGTCGCCCCGCCAATAGGCGGCGTTGCAGGTGAGCAGCTTGAGGGCGTTGCCCTTCACCCGGCCGGTGGAGTCCAGATGGGGGCCGGCGCACAGGTCGGTGAACTCCCCCTGCTTGTAGAAGGAGATGGGAGCATCCTCCGGCAGATCCTGGATCAGCTCCACCTTGTAAGGCTCGCCCTTCTCCTCCATGAACTTGATGGCTTCCTCGCGGGGCAGCTCGAAGCGCTCCAGCTTCAGCTTCTCCTTGCAGATCTTCCGCATCTCGGCCTCGATCTCGGTCATGTGCTCCGGGGTAAAGGCAAAGGGTGCGTCCATATCGTAGTACCAGCCCTCCTTGATGGAGGGGCCGATGGCCAGCTTCACCTCGGGCCACAGGCGCTTGACGGCCTGCGCCATGATGTGAGAGCAGGTGTGCCAGTAGGTCTGGCGGTATTCCTCATTTTCAAAGCTGAATTCCTTGATTTCCTCAGACATAGTAATGTCTCCTTTCCTGCGGCGGTCTTTCCGCCCTTGGGGCAAAACAAAAACGCCTCACCCCTGTTTTGGTCAGGGGTGAGGCGTAAAGCTCCACGGTTCCACCCTGCTTGCACAGTAAAACAAAATTTGTTTCGCTGTGCAAGCAGGGTAAAAAACTCATTCGGAGTTTTTAATTGAAATCATGCAAGACACCCTTCCTGGGTTTCTTGCACACATTCTTCCTTCCCGCCAGCGAAAGTCCTTTTGCGCATTGTGCCGCTCGTGTCCTCTGTAACGGGAGGTCCCGTCCCGGCCTACATATCGGCGGGCAGCTCCAAGGCGGTGACTGTTCCGGTTCTGACTGACGCTGCTTTCAGCCCATGACAGCGTCTCTCTGAAGTTCTTCCCGGACAGCGTCCTTTTCCAAGCCTTTTTTCAGAATGGAATTATGATAGCACGGCTCTTTTGGATTGTCAAGGGGCGCATCCTGTCGATTTTCACAGGAAATTCGCGCCATATCCGGGAAGTTTCGCCGTTTTTTCAGGCGTTGGGATGGGGCAGATTCCACCGGTAGTGGGCCGACAGACACCGGATGGCAAACACCGCCGCCGCACCGACCAGCATGGCCGTCATCTCCCCTGCCGGCTGCCGCAGCACCCCGCAGATCACCGCGCCGACGAGAGAGGCGCAGGCGTAAATATGCTTCACGAAAATATAGGGCATATCTCCGGCCATCACATCCCGCAGCAGCCCGCCGCCCACGCCGGTGAGTACGCCGACGAACACCAGCAGGTACAGGGACGGCGCTTCCACGCAGTTCCATACCACGCGGACGCCCATGACCGTGAAGATGCCCAGGCCCGCGCTGTCCATCAGCAGCATAAATAGATCATACCGCCGCTGGTTGCCCATCAGCAGGTGCCGCACGCCGGAGAGAAACATGATCAGCGAGGTAACTACCGCCACCGCGGAGGCCGTCGGATTCTGAAACGCCGCCGGGGGCGTGTTGCCCAGCAGCACATCCCGCACCATACCGCCGCCGCAGGCGGTGGTCAGGCCAAGGATACAGACGCCGAACACATCCAGTCCCTTCCGGACCCCCAGCACCGCGCCGGAGGCGGCGAAGGCGATGGTGCCCAGCATTTCAAACAGAAAGAGAAAGGTCTCCATGTCTCACATGCCCCTCCGCACCATTTCCATAAAGGCGGTAGCCGCGGCCGTGGGAGGAACTTCCTTCAAGGTACACATATCCACGCTGCGCTCCGGGATCGTGAAGTCCGTTTTCAGCAGGCGGATATCGCCGCTTTCCAGATCCTTCCGGACGAATTCCAGCGTCACGCCCGCCACGCCCAGACCGATCCCCGCCAGCGTCACTAAAAGCTGCCGGGAGGACAGCTCGATCTCCGGGGTCAAGGTAACGCCGGCCTTCAAAAACTCCTGCTCCAGAAAGACCCGGGAGCTGGCCTTCCGCTCCAGCAGGATCAGGGGGAATTCCGCCATCTCCTGCCGGGTGTAGATCTTGTCGAAATCGCAGTGGTAATTCTTCCCCGCCACGAACACGGAATGGGTGGTAAAGCAGGGCCAGGTCTCCAGCGTGCTGTCCTTGGGAGAGGAGGCAAAGGCGATGTCCACCGCCCCGGAGCGAAGCATGCTCACCACCTTGGCGCTGCGGCCGGAGACGATCTTCAGCCGGATGCCGGGGTGCTGGTGGTGAAATTCGTCCAGATACGGCGTCAGGAACTGCCCCGTCACCGTGTCACTGGCGCCGATGGTCAGGGTACCCAACAGCAGCTGCTGGGCCTGAGAGAGCTTGTCCTCACCGGTGGCCAGCAGGCCCAAGGCGTTGCGGACATACTGATAGAGCATCTGGCCCTCTCCCGTCAGCGTCACGCCCCGGGGGGAGCGGGCAAACAGCCGGGCCTGCAGGGCTGTTTCCAGCTGTTTAATAGATTGGCTCACCGCCGATTGGGAAATATACAAATTCTTTGCCGCTGCCGAGATGTTGCCGGTCTCCGCAACCTCCTTGAACACCCGGTACAATTCCAGTTTTACTGCCATACGCGCTTCCTCCATAATCAGCGGGTCTTATTGCTACAATCAGCATTATAAGCAACCGCCGTTGGAATTGCAACCGTAAACTGATCGTCTCTTCTGTAAAATTTAGACTGTCAATAAAGTGGTAAATTCTCCGCGACGGTAAGGAAGGGTGTGCGCGGGAAACCCAAGAAGGGTGTCCTGCGCCATTGGAATCCTAAGTTTTCAGAACTTTTATAAAAGTTCTGAAAACCAGTTCAGCGGGGAGAAAAGGCTTTTTCGACACGCTGAAAATTTTTGATGTCCGAAGCCCCCCGCTTTCGGCGGCTTTCCATAGGCGGTGGGTTGCAAACAGCCGGAGAATACGATAAAATAAAGTGATTTTTGATTTGATCCCTCATCCTATATATTCGGAGGTACTCCATGCTCTATTCCGTTCTGGCTGTGGGCGATGTGGTAGGCGAGGCAGGTCTCGCCCATTTGGAACGCCATCTGCGGCCCCTGCAAAAGCTGAAAAACATTTCGTTCACCGTGGTCAACGGGGAAAACATCTCCGGCGTGGGTCTGACCTGCAAGCAGGCGTGGCGGGTCTACGACGCCGGAGCCGACGCCGTGACCCTTGGCAATCACACCTTCGGCAAAATGGAGATCGGCCGTATGCTGGATGAGACCCCGTGGCTCCTGCGCCCCGCCAACCTGTCCGGCAGAATGCCGGGCCATGGCTGCGAGATTTTCGATCTCAATGGCCTGCGGTTCCGCGTGGTGAACCTCATCGGCCGCTGCACACTCCAGTGGAACGCTGAAAATCCCTTTACTCTGGCAGACCAGCTGCTGAAGCAGGGCACTGCGGATTTTACCCTGGTGGATTTCCATGCGGAGGCCACCAGTGAAAAGCTGGCGCTTGGCTACTATCTGGACGGCCGGGTCAGCGCCCTGTGGGGCACCCACACCCATGTCCCCACTGCCGATGAGCGGGTCTATCCCAAGGGCACCGGCTATATCACGGATCTGGGGATGACCGGCCCCATCGAATCCGTTCTGGGCGTAGAGTCCGCGCAGTCGGTAGAATCGTTTTTGGGCGGTCTGCCGGGGCGCTACCGCAGTCCGGATGGGCCCTGCAAGCTGCAGGGGGCTATTTTTACACTGGACAGCGCCACCGGCCTCTGCACCGCCGTGGAGCGGGTGGACATTCGATAAGGAGGCCGTTGTATGACAAGACCTGAGCATTACCGCTCCTATTCCGCCGTATTTCCCATTTTGCTGCGGGAGGGGGCCAACGGGCAGGAGGTGCTGCTGCACCTGCGGCAGAACACCGGCTATATGGACGGCTGCTGGGACTTTGCCGGCAGCGGCCATGTGGACGAAAACGAAACCGCCCGTCAGGCCGTGGCCCGGGAGTGTTTGGAGGAACTGGGCATTACAGTGAACCCCGCCGACATGGAATTTGTCCACCTGTGCCACCGGGTCGCCGGGGGCGATGGCCGCACCTATTACGATCTCTGCTTCGTCATTCGGAAATATAACGGTACTCCCGCCGTCATGGAGCCAGAGAAAAACGCCGGGCTCCGCTGGTTCCCCACGGAGGCCCTTCCGGAAAATACCAGTACTGCCGTGGAGGTCATGCTGCGCCCCTGTCTGCGGGGCCAGCCTTACAGTGAGGTCATTCATGACCTTCCGGTCACATCAATCTAAAAAGAGGAAATCACTATGTCTATTCAAAAGGTAAGAGAGTATTTCAAGCAGTTCGGCATTGAGGACCGCATCCGGGAATTCGACGTTTCCTCCGCCACGGTGGAGCTGGCGGCGGTGGCCGTAGGCGTGGAGGGCGCCCGGATCGCCAAGTCTATGAGCTTCAAGGTCGGAGAGGAACCCATCATCATCGTGGTGGCGGGAGATGCCAAGGCGGACAACAGCCGCTACAAGGCCCAGTTCCACACCAAGGCCAAAATGCTGACCTTTGAGGAAGCCCATACCATGATCGGCCATGACCCCGGCGGCGTGTGCTCCTTCGCTTTGCCGGATAATGTAAAAACCTATCTGGACATCTCCCTGAAGCGGTTCGAGACCGTATTCCCCGCCGCCGGCAGCAGCAACAGCGCCATTGAACTGACCTGCGAGGAATTGGAGAAGTATTCCTCCAACTTCGTCTCCTGGGTGGATGTGGCAAAGGGCTGGCGTCCGGAAGAAAAGGAAGCTTGAGGGGCTTATGCTGAGATTTATTCACGCGGCGGACTTCCATCTGGACAGTGCCTTCGCCGCCCTGACCCCCCGGCAGGCCGCAGCCCGCCGCCGGGAGAGCCGGGAGCTACCGGTGCGACTGGCTAACTACGTCAACCAGAATAACATTGATCTGGTGCTGCTGGCGGGGGACCTCTTTGACAGCGCCGCCTCTTACCGGGACACGGCAGAGGAACTCTCCGCCGCTCTGGGGCAGATGGAGGCACAGGTCTACATCGCCCCCGGCAACCATGATTGGTACGGCCCCGGCAGCCCCTACCTGACGGTAAAGTGGCCAGAAAATGTACACATTTTCACCCAGCCCCGGTTGGAAACGATGGAATGGCCGGAAAAAAATCTGGCGCTCCACGGTGCGGCCTTTACCCACGGGGAACAAGCCGACGGCTTCCTCACTGGCTTCACCGCCCCCGCCGACGGGAAGCTCCATATCGGCCTGCTCCACGGGGAGATCGACCCCTCGGAGGCCCGGTACAATCCCATCCGCAAGGAGGAGATCGCCGCCAGCGGCCTTGCCTATCTGGCGCTGGGACACATCCACAAGCGGACGGAGCCTTTGACCTATGGCGGCACCGTCTGCGCGTGGCCGGGCTGCCCGGAGGGACGGGGGTTCGACGAATTGGGGGAAAAAGGCTTTTATTCCGGCACGATAGACGATTCCGGCAAGGTCAGCCTTACCTTCGTCCCCTTCGCCCGGCGGCGGTATGAAATTTTGACGGTGGACGTCACCGATCGGGACCCCCGCGCCGCCATCGAGGCGGCGCTGCCCGCCGACACGGCACAGGACCTATACCGTATTCTACTCACCGGAGAAACCGGCGAGGGCGGCGTCCATACAGATGCTCTAAAAGCGGCGCTGGCGGACCGGTTCTACGCATTGGAACTGCGGGACCGGACCCGGCTGGCGGAGGACCTGTGGGCCAAAGCGGAGGAGGACTCCCTCCGGGGCCTGTTTCTAAGGGATTTAAAGCAGCAGCTGGCGCAGGCTCAGACGGAGGAGGACCGCCAGCGCGTCACCATGGCCGCCCGGTTTGGGCTTGCGGCGCTGGACCACAGGGATTTGGGATAAGGCGAGAATTTATGAAAAAAATTTTATTGATCGGCACCGGCGGTACCATTGCCTCTGATGTCACGGAAGACGGCCTGGCCCCAGAGTTGACCTCTGAGCAGTTATTGAACCATCTCCCCACTATCTCCAGTATCTGCGATGTGGAATGTATACAACTTTTGAATCTGGACAGCACTAACATGCGTCCTGAGCATTGGTTGGATATGGTGCGGTGCATCCGGGAAAACTATGACCGCTATGATGGCTTTGTCATCACACATGGTACAGACACCATGGCTTATACAGCCGCAGGTCTCAGCTATCTGATCCAAGGCAGTCCAAAGCCTGTGATTCTCACCGGTGCACAGAAGCCTATCGGATTTGATTCCACAGATTCCAAGATCAACATGACGGACGCTTTTCGCTGTGCCGCCTCGGATCTCCCCGGTGTGTCTATCGTGTTCAACAATCACGTGATTTTGGGCACACGGGCCCGCAAGACCCGCACAAAGAGTTTTCAGGCATTTTCCAGCATCAACTATCCGGATCTGGGGATTCTGCGGGATGGAGTACTGCTGCGGTATATCCGCCAGGACTGTACCACTGTACCTACTTTTTCTGACACTTTGGATAATAAAGTGGCCCTTTTGAAGCTGACACCGGGGCAGGACCGTTCTGCCGCCGACTTTTTTCTGGAACGAAATGATGCTCTGATCATCGAGAGCTTTGGAGTCGGCGGTCTGCCGGAGCACGGCGGGTTCTATGATTGTCTACAAAGCTGGATGGAACAAGGCAAATTTGTGGTTCTTACTACTCAGGTCCCCAGTGAGGGCAGCGACGTAGGCGTTTACCACGTTGGACACAGTCTGAAAGCAAACCTCCGCGTTTTGGAAGCCTACGATATGACCACGGAGGCTGTGGTAGCCAAGCTCATGTGGATCCTGGGACGGACCCATGACCGCACTGAGGTAGAAAAGCTATTCTATACACCGATAGCAAAGGACATTCTCTTTCCTGTCCACGGGTTGGGTTTATAGGATTTACCATCTGCAGCACTACATAGAAACCTGCCGGAGCAGTCCACGGACTGTTCCGGCAGGTTTTTTCCATATAATACAACCTTAATCGTACCGCAGGGCGTCGATGGGGTTCAGCTTGGCCGCCTTGTTGGCGGGCAGGTAGCCAAACAGAACGCCGATGCCTACGCTGACGCCGAAGCTGACAGCAATGTCGGAAAGAGTCGGCACCGCGCTGAAGGTGATGCCGTTCATGGAACTGGACATGATGGCCCCCACCGCAATGGTGGCAGCTCTGGCCAGCAGCAAACCGAATACGATACCCAGCACCCCGCCCACGGCGGAGGTGGTGCCCGCTTCAATGACGAACTGGCCCCGGATGTCCTTCTGCTTGGCGCCCAGAGATTTTCGGATGCCGATCTCCCTTGTCCGTTCCGTGACGGACACCAGCATGATGTTCATAATGCCGATACCGCCCACCAGCAGGGAAATGGCGGCGATGGCCACCAGTACGATCAGCATGGTGTTCATCATGGTGTTCATGGCGTCCATCATCTCCGCAGAGGTCATGACCATGTAGTAGTCCGAGGACTGATAGGTTTTATACAGTCGCTTTTCCACAATGCCCTTGGCAGCGGACGCCGTATCCCGGCTGGTGGAGGTCAGCAGGAACATTTCATCGGTGCCCATCATCATGGTGCCAGTGCCCATCCGCTGGGCGTTTTCATAGGGGATGTAGATCACATCGTCGGCGCTGCCCTCGCTGCTGTCGCCGCTCTTACTCAACACGCCGATGACGGTGTAAGGCACACCGCTCAGAGAGATGGTCTTACCCAGTGCGTCACCCCGAAAGGCGGTCTGCGCCAGATAATCGCCGATGACGCAGACATTCTGATGCCGATCCACGTCGATGTAGCTGAGGAAGCGCCCCTCCGCAAGAGTCTCCCCCTGCATGGTGCCCTTGGTGTCCTCCTTGAAAAACGCCTCGCTGACGCCGTAGACCGAGGTGCGGTCATAGTCATCCGTCTGGTAGCGCACCTTGGCAGAAGCGGAGACATAGGGGGTCACGCCGGTGAGGTACTGGGGGTATTTGTCCACCAGTTCATAGAGATCCTCCACATCCACGTCACGGGTGCCGCCGGTCCCCCGGCCATAGGTCATGACCTGGATCAGATTGGAGCCCATTTTTTCAAACTGGCTGTTCATCATATTGGTCATGCCGTTGCCGAGAGACAGAATCACGATCACGGCGCCGACACCGATGATGATACCCAGCATGGTGAGAAACGCCCGCATCTTGCTGGTTTTCAGAGATTTCAGCGCCAGCTTGAAGGATTGGGTAAAGTTCATACGCCCACCTCCCCGTCTGCGCCTGTCTCCTCCGGCTGCACCACGGCGGCGGGATCGGAGGCGTCGCCGTCATAGATGATGCGGCCGTCCTGAAGGCGGACGATGCGCTTGGCTTTTACGGCGATGGAGTTATCGTGGGTGATGAGCACCACGGTATCCCCCTCCTGATTCAGCTTCTGGAGGAACCCCAGCACCTCCCGGCCCGTCCGGGAATCCAGCGCGCCTGTGGGCTCATCCGCCAGAATAACAGAGGGATTCCCCGCCAGCGCTCTCGCGATGGACACCCGCTGCTGCTGACCGCCGGAAAGCTGGCTGGGCAGATTTTTCTGCTTGTCAGCCAAGCCCACACGGCCCAGAGCCGCCACAGCCCGCTCCTTCCGCTCCTCCGCGCCAACACCGGCGTACAGCAGGGGCAGCTCCACGTTTTCCAGCACGGTCAGTTTGGGGATCAGGTTATACTGCTGGAAGATGAACCCCAGCATTTTGTTCCGGATCTCCGCCTGCTGGTCATCATCCATGGTGGATACGTCCACGCCCCCCAGATGGTAGGTACCGCTGGTGGGCACATCCAGACAGCCGATGATGTTCATGGCGGTGGATTTGCCGGAACCGGACTGGCCCACGATGGCTACAAACTCCCCCTTGTCGATGGTGAGGTTCACGCCGTCCAGGGCGTGAACGTCCTCGTCGCCCATGTGGTAGATCTTGTAGACGTCTTTTAATTCAATGAGATGCTCCATGGCTTACATCCCCATCATTTCGGCCATCATGTTAGAGCTTTGGTTGGGGATCAGGACAGTGTCCCCCTCTTCCAGACCGCTGGTGACCTCGATGAAATTGCCGTCGCTCTTGCCCAGCGTCACTTCCCGTGTTTCCAGCTTGGAGACATCCGCCACGGCGGTGTTGTCCGCGTTCATGGCGCCGGGGCCGGGGACCGTCACGGTGTTGCCCCGGTTCACAGCGTCCACGGGGATGCACAGGGCATTGGGGACCCGGTCGCCCTCGATGGTTGCGGAGACATTCATGCCCGGCTTGAGGTCGCCGTAATCCTTGATGAGGATGGTCACGGGATAGCTGGTGGCGCCGCCTGCCGTGGTGCCGTTGATGCTGACGTTGTCCACCACACCGGTGAAGGTCTGCCCTTCCACCGCGTCCGCAGTGATGGTGACGGACTGCCCCGCCTCCACCTTGCTGATATCCAGCTCATCCACGGCCATTTCCAGCTTCAAGTAGCTCATGTCATAAACCACTGCCAGAGAGCCGGAGTTCATGCCCTCCACCTTGTCACCGGCCTTGAAATTCTTTTCGATCACGGTGCCGGTGATCTGCGAGGTGATGTTGTAATCGTCCAGGCTGTCCGCCGCCATAGAGGCCGCCAGTTGGGCGTTTTCCAGGTTCAGCTTGGCGTTTTTGATCTGGTCCCGGGCTCCTTCGGATTCCACGGTGCAGAGGGTCTCCCCCTGCTTGACGGTGCTGCCCGCCAGCTTATTCAAGCCCTGAATGGTGCCGCTGGCACCGGCGTAGACAATGGTGGCTCCACCCAGATTGATGGGCGTCTGGCCGTAGCTGGCGTAATTGCCGATCCGGGCAGAGGCCGTGAAGGAATCCGAGACAGCGCCGGGATTCGTCAGCTTCACCCGGACGCTGACGGCGGACAGGCCGTTGCTGGTAATGCTGGTGGAGTTGGACACGGAATCCACCGTGCCGCTCACCGGGGCGTCATAATTGCCGATATACACCGTGGCCGCCTGACCCGCATAGAAGTCCGTGGGGCTGGCGTAAGGGAACAGGAAATCGATGGACAGGTCCATGCTGGAGGTGATCTTGGCGATCTGAGCACCTGCGTTCACACTGTCGCCGTTGTGGACATACAGCTCCTGAATCGTACCGCTGATGGAAGCCACGGGGTTCAGCGCCTCCTTGGCCTGCTGATAGGCCATTTTGGCCTGCGCCACGGAAATCTCCGCCCGATCCACATTGTTCTGGGCGTCGCTGCTGTTCAGGGCAAACAGCAGATCCCCCTTATTCACCAGATCGCCCAATTCAAAGGGCGCGTTTTCGATCTCGCCGGAGATCAGGGTGGTGACGTTATAGGAATCCGCGGGTTTCAGGGTCGCCGTGCCGGTGACGGACAGCGTCAGATCCTGCCGGGTGGCCTGAGCCACCAGATAGCTGCCGCCGAGATAGGCGTTTGCCTTTTTGGATGCTCTGGCCATGCACCCCGCCGCCAGTGCGGCGATCACGACCGCAGCTGCGGCGATCTTCATCCATTTCTTCGCTTTCTTGCTCTTGGGCAGGCCGAATTTCTTCTTCGGCTCTGTTTCGGATGTGGGCACAGTCTGCCCTGCCTTCGTTTCCTTCATCAGTTCTTCCATATAGACAACTCCTTTATGAACGCTGTGCGGGGTGGGTCTTTGCCCCCATGCCCCGCCGCAGGATCTCCAATGCGTGCTGCAGCTTTTCCCGGTCCTCCGGGTCGGTCTCAGGCCGAATGCCGTTATACATGATGGGGACTATCAATACAATGAGCATCCTCAGAATGCAGTTCAGGTCCTCCGGCTCCCGCAGGTCCAGCAGATCCGGGTTCACGCAGTCCTTCATTCGCTTCAAAATGCGATCCGGGTCCAGAAACTCCAGCAGGCCGCCCTTCTGCAAGCCATCGTTGCGGTTGACGATGGCGGACATCATACCTGTGCCCCCCAGACTGCGGTCCGCTGACCGGCGGCTCTGAAGATGATCGTACATGGCCGGCAGGGCTGCGAAGATGTCGCCCCCCTGACTGTGAAGCACCTCCTCAAACACCATAAGCATCTCGTTGATGCTCTCCTCCATCAGATAGTGGAACAGGTCCTCCTTATCCCGGAAATACATATAAAAGCTGCCACGGGGAATTCCCGCCTCCCGGACGATCCGGTTGATGGACGCCTCGTTATAGGGCCGCTCCGTAAATTCCCGGACTGCCGCTGACAGCAGCTTTTCCTGCTTTTCCGGCGCCAGATTCAAAAATGTACTGCTGGGCAAGCCGCCATCCTCCTTTCGATCTATAATGATCTCCCTAATATCTGGGACAGGGTCCCGCACACCCCTTCCTCCCATTGAGAAAGCCTGTGCGGAACCGGATACTCTTCCTAATATGACAACCTGTCGGGTATGATACCCGACAGGTTCCGCATGGTTCCCATGCGGCCTGAAGTTTTTCGGGTTACCACCCAAAAAACTTATGATTTCAATGGCGCAGTGAAACCTTCCTGTTTTCCCCGCGCACACCCCTTCCTCCCGTTGAGAAAGCCTGTGCGGAACCGGATACCCCTCCTAATATGACAACCTGTCGGGTATGATACCCGACAGGTTGTCATATTGCAAGTATTTTCTTCAAATGTTCACAAACTTTTCACATTGTATGAGTCAGCTCATACAGCGGCCCCCGCCGGTCGTAGGGCTGGGGGCAGTAGGTCACGGAGGAAATTTTCTTTCCGCTCAGGCCATACTTGGGATGGGTTCCGAACAGATCGATGTACCGCATCAGGTCATCCTTCTCCGCCGCCATCGCCTCCAAAAGCAGGACTGTGGCCCGGGCGTCATCCACTGCCCGGTGGCTGTTTTCCGCCTCCGTCAGACCGTAGGCTTCGATGGCGTTGCACAGCTTGTGTGGATAGTCCCGCCGGTCCCGGTACACTGTCAAAGCATCCAAAAATCGGGGCTTTCGCAAAACGGACACCAACCCCAAGGGTTTCAGCAAATAGTAGAGGAAATTCAGGTCGAACTGGGCATTGTAGGCCACCAACAGAGGATGCTCTGCCCCCTCTAACAATCGGCAGAAGCCCTCCGCCGCCGTGCGGTCATCCACGCCTTCCCGGTCCAACTGCTCGTCCGTAATGCCGGTAAGCTCCGTAATGAAGGTCGGCAGCATCTGTCCTGCCGGAAGGCGGACAAGGGCATTGAAATTCCCCCGCTCCGCGCCGTTTTCCAGTGCCACAGCGCCGATCTCAATGATCCGGTCCCGGCCGAACTCAATGCCGGTGGTCTCCGTGTCGAATACCACCAGCCGGTCAAAATTCTTCCAAAGTTCCATTATGCCTCCCAATTCTCCCCGGTGGCATAGTCGATCTCCACACCGGGCTGCACGTTGTAGCAGTAGACATGAAAGCAGACGCCCCGGCCCTGATCTTCCACGGAATATGCCTCCATCTCCACGCCCCGGGCCACCAATTCGGTATCCACAAAGGCGGGGGTCACCCGGTAGAGCACATGATTCCCGGTGGAGGCCACATAGTCCGCCACCTGATTTTCAAAGGGCAGCATCCCCTCCACGTTCATGTACCGGGTGCCGGTAACGAGATTTTTTTCGTTGGCGTTTTCACCGGTAAGCTGAAAGCCGATGAGGTGACAGCGATTATAGAGACTCCCGCCGTCCACAAAATCATATTGGTGCTGCACCCAGCCGGTGGGCTTCACCTTGCTGATGCTCTCCCGCTCCTCCGTGGGCATCAGATCCACGCCGACGCAGGCCTCCGCGACGCCGCAGCGGCCCAGGCTGTCCAGCTCGCTATAATACTCATAGGAATCGGTGGTGTATTCCTCCTCCGTAAAGGAAGGCTGATTCCGGTCGATGACGGCGTAGGCGCTGGTGCCGTCATAGTCCAGGATATTCGATAGATCATAGCTGGGGGCCAGCATTTGTCGGGCCAGACCGACGAACATCGCCAGGATGATGACTGCCAAGGCCTCCTTCCGGCCGGGTTTTCGAGAGGTACGCCGTTTCTTTGCCATTTTGTTTCTCCTTTGGGTCCTGCGAATTTTTCACTGCCACATCATAACAGCTTTCGCCGGGTTTCGCAACCGGGTATGAAGGGGTTTTCATTCGGGCAGACTAAAGGAAATCCATTCTCAGGAGGAACGCCATGCGCAAACGTCTGCAAATTTTCTGTCTTCTGCTTCTGCCCTGTCTGGCGCTGATGGGGATCCTGGGCCGAGGCTCCCCCGCCGCCCTGTCCGCGTCCAGCGATGCCGCCATTCCCGCCTCCGCCGATAACTGGGGACTGTCCTTCCCCGCGGAGCACGAAACACCCATCGGCAATGCCACGGCGGACTTTCTCACCCAGTATGACGCCTGGTATGTAGGGGACACCAGCCAAAAGGTCATTTATCTCACCTTTGACTGCGGCTACGAAAACGGCAACACCGAGGCCATTTTGGATGCGCTGAAAAAGCATAGTGCTCCGGCGGCCTTCTTCGTGGTGGGCCACATGATCGAATCTGCCCCGGACATCGTCCGCCGGATGGCGGCGGAGGGACACATCGTAGGCAACCACACCTACCACCATCCGGATATGTCCGCCATTTCCGACAAGGCCAGCTTCCAAAAGGAGCTGGATTCTCTGGCGGCGCTGTATCAGGAGATCACCGGGCAGGAATTGTCCCACTTCTACCGGCCCCCGCAGGGGAAATACAGTGAGCAAAACCTGAAACTGGCTCAGGAACTGGGCTACCAGACAGTGTTCTGGAGCCTTGCCTACGTGGATTGGTATGCCGACAACCAGCCCACAGCGGAGCAGGCCTACGCCAAGCTGCTGCCCCGCATCCACAACGGAGCCATCGTGCTGCTGCACTCCACCTCCTCCACCAATGCCGCCATCTTGGACGATCTGCTGACGAAATGGGAGGACATGGGCTACCGCTTCGCCCCCCTGACGGAGCTTTCCGCCCCGGCCAAGTCCTGACCACCCGCCCCGCCGTTTCTAAAAAATTCCACTGCCCAAAATAACGCTGGAGACTGTCGATAAAGTGGTTAATTCTCAGTGATGGTAAGGAAGGGTGTGCGCGGGAAACCCAAGAAGGGTGTCCTGCGCCATTGAAATCCTGAGTTTTCAGAACTTTTATAAAGTTCTGAAAACTTGCTCAGCGGGGCGAAAAGACTTTTTCGACACGCTGACGCTGCCCGGAGGAATATCCTCCGGGCAGCGTTGCTCATTTTTTCCGTTCCAGCAGGGCCAGCAGCAATCCGCCGATCAAAATAGCGAGATCCGCCAGATTCCATACATAGCGGCCGATCTTCGGCAGCTTGGGAAACTGCACATAGTCATAGACCACACCGCGCCGCAGCCGCTCCCACAGGTTGCTGAGCCCTCCTCCCAAGGCCAGTCCCGCCCCTATGGGACTGCGGCGGCGGAATACCCACACCAGCGGCAAAATCAGAATGGACAGCGCCGTTACCAGCTTCCGTTTCAGAGGCAGGCTGAAGGCCGCGCCGTCATTCCACAGGGCCGTCAATCGGATGCGTCCTCCCCAGAAAAATGCGTCCTTCCGCTCCGGGCGGTTCAAAAACCACCGCAGGCCGGCGCAGGCGGCCAAAATCGCCGCCGCGGTAAACAGTGTCAGCATCCGCCGCCCTCCTTTGCCTTTTCCATCGCCGCCCGCACCGCGCCGCTGTTGGCATTCTTCCGGTTATTCTGCCACACGGTATCTCCGATCTGCTTCTGGACCTCCATCATTTCCTCGTGGAAAGCGGAGGCCGACAGCCGCAGCGCCCCGTGGCCCAGAATGATGATCTGCTCCGGCCCGTCGGAGGTGGCCACCCGGACCCGGTGCTGCCGCCCGATCTCGTAGGTCGCCCGCTCGATATAGGCGTCCGCCGTCTCCGCCTCCTTGGTATAGACAATGGTGATGTTGTGGTACTTTTCTACGCTGCCCAGACCGCCCTTCACCTTGTAGGCGTCAAACACCAGGATGACCCGGCATTTCCGGTAGCCCTGATAGTTGCACAGGAGGTCGCACAGCTTTTTCCGGGCGGCGTCCAGATGCTCCGCCGCCAGCTTTTTCAGCTCGTCCCACGCGAAAATGATATTATACCCGTCTACCAGCAGATAATCCTCGCCGGAGAAGGCCTGTTTCAATTCCCGCCGTTTTTCCTCCGAATTATCGGCCACAGGCCGCTTAGGAGCCTTGGGTGGAAGAAAACTCTCCCGCTTCACCGCGCCGTAGGTCCGCTCGAAGATGGCCTGCAATTCCTTATCCTGGGCTGCGGTCCCTGCGTAGGTACTGACGGGCCGCCGCTGGGGGGCCGCTTCCTTCGGTTCAGGCTCCGTCCCCTGTGGGCGCCAGCCGCTGTCCACCTGGGCGTGCTGGGCCACCTCCCGCCACGGGATCACCACACCGGCCCCGTGGGAGCAGAACACGGAATCCGCCGTGTTTTCCACGTCCCGTTCCGGGTCGTACCCCATGGCCTCGATGACGGCTTCCGCCTCCGCGCAGGGGAAATACCCCGCCGGAACGCAGCTGAGCCGCCCCAGGCCCCTGGTGTACACCGCCACCTCCCGGGCATAATCCCGAAGGCCCGCCACCGGGGCCGTGCCGGTGAAGGCCGTTTCCTCTCCCACGGTCTCCGGCGGATCCACCTTGCCGCCCATCTGCTGCAAGTCCGTCATGGCCCGGCCCACCTGCTGGGCGGGGATTTCCAGCCGGAACCGGTACCACGGCTCCAGCAGCACACTTTCCGCCTGCATCAGCCCATGCCGCACGGCCCGGTAGGTGGCCTGTCGGAAATCGCCGCCCTCGGTGTGCTTTTCGTGGGCGCGGCCCGCCAACAAGGTGATTTTGATATCGGTGATGGGTGAGCCGGTCAGTACCCCCAAATGAGGTTTTTCCAACAGATGTGTAAAGATCAGCCGCTGCCAGTTCAGATCCAACTTGTCCGTGGGGCACACGGAGGCGAGGGTAATGCCGCTGCCCGGCTCGCCGGGTTCCAGCAGCAGATGCACCTCGGCATAGTGCCGCAAGGGTTCAAAGTGGCCGATGCCCTCCACGGCGTTGGCGATGGTCTCCCGGTAGCAGACAGCCCCTGCGCCAAAGCTGATCTCCATGCCCAGCCGCTCTCGGATCAGCCGCTGCAAGACCTCCATCTGCACCTCGCCCATGAGCTGAGCGTGGATCTCCCCGTTATTCCAGACGATGTGAAGTTGGGGGTCTTCCTCCTCTAACTGCCGCAGCTTTTGCAGCGCCGTGTGGGGATCCGTGCCGTCCGCCAGCTCCAGCCGGTAGGTCAGCACCGGCTGCAGAACCGCCCCGGCCCAGTCCGGCTCGATCCCCAGCCCCTGGCCTGGGAAGGTGTGGCTCAGGCCCGTCACCGCCACCACGGCTCCGGCCTCCGCCGTATCCACCGGGCGGAACTTCGTCCCGGAATACAGCCGCAGCTGGTCCGCCTTTTCCTGCCAGGGGGCATCCCCCTCCCTGCCGGTCAGCAGGTCTTTCGTGTGCAGGGCGCCGCCGGCGATCTTCATGTGGGTCAGCCGGGCCCCCTGGGCATCCCGGGTGATTTTGAACACCTTGGCCCCGAATTCCGGCGGATACACCGGCTGGGGGGCATACCGCTCCACGCCGGAGAGCAGTTCCTCCACGCCCTCCACCTTCAAGGCGGAGCCGAAAAAGCAGGGGAACAGCTTCCGCTCCGCGATCATGCGGGAAATGGCCGTGTCCGGCAGTTCGCCTGTTTCCAGGAAATATTCCAGAACCGATTCGTCGCAGACGGCGGCCTCCTCCGCCAGGGTGTCCGAATTTCCGAAATCCACGCAGCCGCTGCTGAGCTTGTCCTTCAGATGGGCCAGCAGGGCTTCCCGGTCCGCCCCCGCCAGATCCATCTTGTTAATAAAGAGGAAGGTGGGGACCTGATACCGTTCCAGCAGATCCCACAGTGTCCGGGTGTGGCCCTGTACGCCGTCAGTACCGGAGATCACCAACACGGCGCAGTCCAGCACTTGCAGCGTTCGTTCCATTTCGGCAGAGAAGTCTACATGGCCAGGGGTGTCCAGCAGCGTCACACGGGTCTCCCCCAGTTCCAGCACCGCCTGCTTGGAAAAGATGGTAATGCCCCGCTGCCGCTCCATGGCGTCGGTGTCCAGAAAGGCGTCCTGATGGTCCACCCGCCCCAGACGGCGGATGGCTCCGGCCCGGTACAGCAGGGCCTCTGATAAGGTTGTTTTTCCGGCGTCCACATGGGCCAGAATGCCGATACAGATCTGTTTCATGGGCAATATCCGTTTCCGCCGGAGCCTCTTGCCCGGCCTGTTTTTTTCTTATTATGACAGATTTCCAACGGGGGTTCAACCCCCGCTGCCGGTCCTTTTCCTGATTCCGTATTTGGAAAGGCCGACCTATCGGCAACCGTTTCCGCAAATTCCTACAAAATCACCTGCTCGGAAACATGAGGTTGTTGGTCACACCGCCGATCTCTTGGGTGTTTGCGTGATTTTCTCTTGACGGACCGCCTTCACCGTGCTAAACTGCAGCCAACTTGAGTGAAAGGACGGAGACAAACGATGACCTGCATGGCCGGTTCTACTTTTGCATACGCTTCTGCGCAGGCAGTCTGCGCCGTTTCCGTCTGCTCTGAAGCTTCTTCCCACTCCAATATCGCTATGATTCTGGACGCCAGCCTGCTGCTGGCGTCCATTATTATTTTACCCATGATTATTCTGGTGCATCATTTTCCCATTTGTCGAATCCCGGTACAACGCCCGGTTTCCCTTTCGATCCTCTGAGGATCGGACCTGAAACACCAAGCGGCTCCGTCGATTCGACGGGGCCGCTTTTCTGTTTGCTTTCGCTCCGGTTATCCGGCTGTCAAAGCGTAAAACATTTGAAAGAACTCGAACTTATTTTCAGAACTTTACAAAAGTTCTGAAAATGTTTAATTCCAATGCGCAGGACACCCTTCTTGGGTTTCCCGCACACACTCTTCCTTACTGTCGTGGAAAATCTGCCACTTTATCAACAGACTCTTATTTTTTCAGGAGGTATCATCCATGTATATCAGCATCACGAAAACGACCCATCCCGGAACGCTCCTCCCCTCGGATCAGCTGGGCTTCGGCATCCACTACACCGACCACATGTTCATCATGGATTACAGCGATGAAAAAGGCTGGTACGATCCCCGCATCGTTCCCTTCCAGAACATCTCCCTGTCCCCCGCCGCCTGTGTGTTCCATTACGGCGCCGAGGTCTTTGAAGGGTTGAAGGCCTACCGCCGTCCTGACGGTGAGGTGCAGCTGTTCCGCCCCTGGGACAACATGGAGCGGATGAAAAACTCCGCCATCCGCCTGGGTCTGCCGGTAGTTCCCCCGGAGGACGCACTGGAAGCCGTCAAGGCGCTGGTGAAGGTTGACGAGCGCTGGGTCCCCTCTGATCCCGGCACCTCTCTGTACATTCGTCCCTTCCTGTACGGCACCGATGCGAAGCTGGGGCTTCACGGCGTTCACACGGCCCAGTTCATCATCATTCTCTCCCCGGTAGGCAGCTACTTTGACAACGGCATGGAGCCGGTGAAGATCATCGTGGAGACCGAGGACGTCCGGGCTGTCCGGGGCGGCACCGGCGAGGCCAAATGCGGCGGCAACTACGGCGCTTCCAACCGGGCCGGAGAACGGGCCTTTGCCAACGGCTATTCTCAGGTACTGTGGCTGGACGGCGTGGAGCACAAGTATGTGGAGGAAGGCGGCGGCATGAACGTGGTCTTCAAGATCAACGGCAGGATCATCACCCCCATGCTGACCGGGTCCATCCTCCCCGGCGTCACCCGCCGCTCCTGCCTCCAGCTGTTTGAGGATTGGGGGATGCCTGTAGAGGAACGACTCATCTCCGTCGACGAGCTGTTTGAGGCCGCCGCCAATGGAACGCTGGAGGAGGCCATGTGCGTCGGCACCGCCGCCGTCATCTGCCCCATCGGTGAACTGACCTACGAAGGCAAGGCATATACCATCAACAACTTCCAAACCGGCCCTCTGGCGCAGAAGCTGTATGACACCCTCACCGGGATCCAGTGGGGCACACAGCCCGATCCCCATGGCTGGACCTGCAAGGTCTGAGCCGCCCGGCAATTTCTCCACTGATTTGAAAACTCCATATAATTTTACAGCCGTCTCCCGGAAAAATCCGGGAGACGGCTGCGTTGTTGATCCGATTCAGAATGGACTGCTAAAGACGTTTGGCAGGTCTTTCCGTTGTCAGTCCTCAATGCTGATAGCACTGACAGGGCAGCCGTCCCGGGCGGTCTCTGCCTCGGCCTGCTGATTGGCCGGGATCTCTCCACCGTGGGCCAAGCCGTCATCCCCCATGGTAAACACCACCGGGCAGGTTCCCGCGCACAGGCCACAGCCGATGCAGTTTTCGTTCACTGTTGCTTTCATACGATTTACCTCCATTATTCCTGAATGGTTCCGTCCCGGCCCAGTGTTACCACCTGCCAGGGCAAAAACTTTCCGCTTTCCCGGAGCGCCGTTTCCGCCGCCCTCTGCAAGCCGCCGCAGCAGGGCACCTCCATGCGGACGATGGTGACCTCCCGGATGTCATTGCAACGGATGATCTCCGTCAGCTTTTCCGCGTAATCTCCCTCGTCCAGCTTGGGACAGCCGATCAGCGTGATCCGGCCCTTCATAAACCGCTCGTGGAAATCCGCCCGGGAAAAGGCGGTGCAGTCCGCGGCGATCAGCAGTCTGGCCCCCTGATAGAACGGCGCCTGTACCGGCAGCAGCTTGATCTGAACAGGCCACTGCATGAGCCGGGAGGCCGGGGCAGACCGCATGGGGGCAGCCGTGTCCGTTCCCTGATGCAGTGTGTCTGCCTGACTGCCGGGGCAGCCCATCTGTAAGGGTGCACTGCCGGAACAGCCGCTACGGGTGACGGGAGCGCTGCCCTTCAGAGATGCCGCCTTTTTCATCAGTTGTGCGGCGGCAACGGCCTTTTCATCAAATGCGGCGGCCTCCCGCTCCACAAAGGTAATTGCGTTGGTGGGACAGTGGGGCAGGCAGTTGCCCAGTCCGTCGCAGTAGTCATCCCGCAGGAGCACAGCCTTGCCGTCCACCATGCCGATGGCCCCCTCCTGACAGGCATCGGCACAGGCGCCGCAGCCGTTGCATTTTTCCCGGTCGATCTCGATCACTCTCCGTACCATATAGAGTGTCTCCTTTTTTCTCAGCTATGCAGGCTTGTTTTTGTGCTCTTAGTATCGTATAATAGGCTCATAAAATCTGTTGCGTTTGCAACTTTTTCTGTAAAAACAACTGTCAGTTTCAGGAGGGATTTCCATGCGGGTGCGTGTTCCGGATTATTTTGACGGATTTTCCTGTCTGGCGGGGGCCTGTCCCCATAGCTGCTGCATTGGGTGGGAGGTGGTCCTGGACGAGGACACGGTCCGGCGGTATCAGCAGCTTCCGGGAGCCTTGGGCGAGCGGCTCCGGGATGCGATGGCCCTGGACGGAGAGGATGTCTGCTTTCCGCTGGACGGCCGCCGCTGTCCCTTTCTGAATCAGGAAAACCTCTGCGACATTCACTGCGCCTTGGGGCCGGAGGCCACCTCCGTCACCTGCCGGGAGCACCCCCGTTTTATTGAGGACTACGGACCCTTTCAGGAGATCACTCTGTCTGCCGCCTGTCCCAAGGCCAATGAACTGCTGCTGGGCACCCGTGACCCTCTGACCTTCCTGGAGCGTCAGGATAACCAGCCCACGGAGGACGGGGACGAATGGCTGGATTGGCTGGTCCCTCTGCGGGACCGCCTGCTGAATCTCTTGCGGGACCGGAGCCGCTCCTTAAAAGCCCGTCTGCGGGACTTCCTGCTCATCACCGGGGAGGCCCAACAGCTATTGGACAGCGAAAACATGGCGGAGCTGGCCGCCTTCTGCACGGGATCTTTGGCGATTTCTGCGGAAACCGATGCCGGTTCCGGTTCGTGGGAAGCTGCTGCCTGCCGGTGCTTACAGGACCTGGAAATTCTGGAACCGGACTGGCTTGCGCTGCTGAAACAATGGGAGCAAGCGCCGGAATTGCCCGGCTTCGCTCCCCAAGACCCGGAAAAGCTGGAACGCATCGCCGTGTACTTCGCCTTCCGGTATCTGCTGAAGGCCGTCAACGATGGAGACCTGCTGGGGCGGGCGCAGTTCTGCGCGCTGGGGGTGTTGGTAACGGACCGCCTCTCCCGTTTCGTAGGACTGCCGGAGGCCCTGCGGCTGTTCAGCCGTGAGATTGAGCATAACGAGGAGAATCTGGGTACGCTGCTGGAACAGTTCTGGCAGACGGAGGGCCTTTCCCTGTCCGCTCTGCTGGCGGCCTTCGGCGGATAGGTCCACCTTTGTGCGACCTGCTTGTCCACCGCAGATCTTTTTGTCAAAAACATTGAAATTGCACAAAAGCTATTGACTTATCTCCAATATCATTATATATTATAGACACAAAGAGGGAGAGAAAACCCTCGATGGGAAACCCTCTTTCTTCGCCGGAGAGCGTTACCGGAAGGTCAAATACGAAGCACATCATTTATGGGATCGCGTGAGACATGAATTCTGTACGCACGGTGCTTCATGGATTGGCAGGCAGTGTTTCAGCTCTCAACGGCAGATAGATGGAAGTAGAGGTAACCGTATTGAAAGAAATTCAGCAGAAGTAGCCCCCGTTTGTCGTTGGAACAAGCGGGGGCTGATGCTTTTTATAGGAGCCTACTGAGGAAGGTCAGAGAATTGTTTTGCCTTAATTTTTGTGGGAACGGACGGAGATTTCAGCAGACGTCCGCCTTTTATTGGAAACTTCATCAAATTTCAGGGAGGGGGTTGACATTCCGAACTTCCGCGCCTATAATACGGCACAACAAGGAAATCACAGCAAACCTATGACGGAGAGCAGTACCCAGTCAGGATGACCTTTCAGAGAGTTCCGGGCGGTGAGATCGGAGCGGGAGTCGGCTGGCGAATGGACTTCGGAGGGCGGTCCGAACGGGAAACCAAGTAGAGGCCGACGGGAATCCCACCCGTTATCCATCGGGGCGCGTATGATGGTACGCGTAAGCGAGTGGGCGTGTAAACGTCAATTTGGGTGGTATCGCAGAAGCATCAGCTTTTGTCCCATGAGTGGGGCGGAGGCTGTTTTTTTATTTCCGTTTGGCCCCGGCACAGCCAAAACGGTCATCTGCCACTCAAACATTTTATATTTTGGAGGAAACCAAAATGAAGAACAACATGATGAAGAAGTTCCTGACCATGACTCTTGCCTGTGCCATGACCCTGTCTCTGGCCGCCTGCGGCAGTAAGGCCGAACCCTCTGCCGACCAGAGCACCGCTGCACCCATCGAAACCGACACCAAGGCCTACAAGGTGGCCATCATCAAGCAGCTGGACCACGCTTCTCTGGACGAGATCGCCAACGCCGTCACTGCGGAGCTGGATCAGATCTCCGCCGATAAGAATGTGAAGATCGAATACGAGGTCACCTCCGGCCAGGGCGACCAGACCATTCTCAAGCAGTTGAGCGACCAGGCCATTGCCGACGGTGTGGATGCCATCATCCCCATTGCCACCACCGCCGCCCAGATCGCCGCCCTCTCCGCCGAGGAGACCAAGACCCCTGTGGTCTACGCCGCCGTCTCCGACCCGGAGACCGCCAAGCTGACCGGGATCGACTATGTCACCGGCACCAGCGACGCCTTGAATACCGACTTCATCATGGATATGATGTTCGCCCAGAATCCCAACACCGCAAAGGTCGGCCTGCTGTACTCCCTGTCTGAACCCAACTCTGCCAAGCCCATTGCCGACGCCAAGGCCTATCTGGATACTAAGGGCATCGAGTACGTTGAACAGACCGCCAATACCAACGATGAAGTAGTTGCTGCCGCCTCCGCCCTGATCGCTGCCGGTGTGGACGCCGTGTTTACTCCTACCGATAACGTCATCATGGCCGCAGAGCTGGCTATCTATGAAGATCTTGCCAAAAACGGCATCCCCCACTACACCGGCGCTGACTCCTTCGTCCGCAACGGCGCCTATGCCACCTGCGGCGTGAACTACACCGACCTCGGTACGCAGACTGCCGACCTGGCCTACACCGACATGACCGAGGGCATGGATGGCATGGAGGACTACTACCTGATGGACGGCGGCATCATCACCGTCAACACAGACACCTGTGCCCTCATCGGCAAGCAGGCCGACTACGCCTGCTTCAACAGCAAGGGCGAGGTGGTAGAGGTCACCACCACCAAGGACTGATCCAGTCAAATTCCCCGCCCCGCTCCCCCGGCCTGCTGCCGGGGGCAGCGGCATGAAAGGAGCGCATTCTCTTGCTGATGATCACACAAACCGCTCTGGAACTGGGCTTTTTATACGCTTTGGTGGCCATGGCCCTGCTTCTGAGCTTCCGGATCTTGAACATCGCCGATATGACCACCGACGGTTGTTTTGTCCTTGGGGCGGCGGTCTCTGTCACGCTGGCCGCCGGGGGACACCCGATCCTGGCCATTCCTGCCGCCATGCTGGCGGGCAGCTGCGCCGGATTCGTCACCGCTTTTTTGCAGACTCGCTTGGGGATTCCCTCCATTCTGGCGGGCATCGTCACCAACACGGGCCTGTACACCGTCAATCTGATGGCGATGGGCTGGAAGGCCAACCAGAGCCTGCTGGGAGGCAGCACGATCTTCACCCTTCTGCGGGACAGCGGCATCGGCAGTGATTGGTACGAGCTGCTGCTGGCGGCTTCCGTCACCATTCTGGCAGGCGTGCTGCTGCTGGCATTTCTGAAAACACGCATGGGCCTTTCCATCCGGGCCACAGGCGATAATCCCGACATGGTGCGGGCCTCGTCCCTGAACCCGGCGTTCACCGTCACGGTAGGACTGTGCGTATCCAACGCCCTGACAGCCCTTTCCGGGGCCATGGTGGGCCAGTATCAAAAGACGGTGGACATCAACTCCGGCACCGGCATCGTGGTCATCGGCCTGGCCTGTCTCATCATCGGTGAAACGGTTCTGGGACGCCGGACCGTTACCAAGGGCGTGCTGGCGGTGATGATAGGCTCCGTGATCTACCGGTTTATCTACGCCGTTGTCTTTTACACCAAGGTTGTACCGGTGGAGTGTCTGAAGCTGCTGACGGCCGTCATCGTGGCTCTGGCCATTGCAGCTCCCAGCATCCGAAAGTGGGCGGCCTTCCAGCAGCGGAAGCTGGCCGCCGGAAAGGGAGGGAACTGACATGCTGGACATTCAACGCATCTCCAAGACCTTCAATCCCGGCACCGTCAATGAGAAAAAGGCCATCACGGACCTGTCTCTCCACTTGAACAAGGGAGAATTTGTCACGGTGATCGGTTCCAACGGCGCAGGCAAGTCCACCCTGTTCAACGCCATCGCCGGCAGCTTTTATGTGGACGATGGCGCCATCACCGTAGGCGGTCACGATATGACCTTTCTGCCTGAATACAAACGGGCAAAGCGGATTGGCCGTCTGTTCCAGGATCCCCTGAAGGGGACCGCTCCCAATATGACCATTGAGGAAAATCTGGCGCTGGCAGCGGGAAACGGCGGTTGGTTTTCTCGCTTGACCCAGAAGGACCGGACCCGTTTCCGTGACCGGCTGGCCCTTCTGGACATGGGACTTGAGGATCGGCTGAATCATCCGGTAGGGTTGCTCTCCGGCGGCCAGCGGCAGGCGCTGACGCTGCTGATGGCGACCATGAATCCCCCCTGGCTCCTGCTTCTGGACGAGCATACCGCCGCCCTGGACCCCGGCACAGCGGAAAAGGTACTGGAGCTGACGAAGCGGATCGTGGCGGAGGGGAACATCACCTGTCTGATGGTAACGCACAACATGCAGCAGGCTTTGGAACTGGGGACCCGGACATTGATGATGGCTGACGGCCGGATCGTGCTGGACGTTTCCGGCGCTGACCGGGCGGGCATGACCGTAGAGGATCTGATCCACCGGTTCAAGGCCGGCACCGGCAAGACCCTGAGCAATGACCGGATGCTGCTCTCCTGAACTTAATGATAGAAAAGCACCCGTTTCGTAAAGAAACGGGTGTTTTTTTGCCAGAAAAGTCCCTATTGTTTTATTGTTTCAGGATTTTTCGTTTACTTTTTGCTCTCAGCAACAGCAACGGCCACAGCCACAGTCGCACCGACCATGGGGTTGTTGCCCATGCCCAGGAAGCCCATCATCTCCACGTGAGCGGGGACGGAGGAAGAACCGGCAAACTGAGCGTCGGAGTGCATACGGCCCATGGTGTCGGTCATGCCGTAGGAAGCGGGGCCAGCGGCCATGTTGTCAGGGTGCAGAGTACGGCCCGTGCCACCGCCGGAGGCCACGGAGAAGTACTTCTTGCCCTGCTCGATGCACTCCTTCTTATAAGTACCGGCCACGGGGTGCTGGAACCGGGTGGGGTTGGTGGAGTTGCCGGTGATGGACACATCCACGCCCTCGTGGTGCATGACGGCTACGCCCTCGCGAACGTCATCACAGCCGTAGCAGCGGACAGCAGCCCGCTCACCATCGGAATAGGCCACCTCCCGGACGGTCTTCAGCTCGCCGGTGTAGTAGTCAAACTGGGTCTGGACATAGGTGAAGCCGTTGATACGGCTGATGATCTGGGCGGCGTCCTTGCCCAAGCCGTTCAGGATCACCCGCAGAGGCTCTTTCCGGGCCTTGTTGGCGTTGCGGACGATGCCGATGGCGCCCTCGGCGGCGGCGAAGGACTCGTGGCCCGCCAGGAAGGCGAAACACTTGGTCTCATCCCGCAGCAGCATAGCGCCCAGATTGCCGTGGCCCAGGCCTACCTTCCGGTCCTCGGCCACGGAGCCGGGGATGCAGAAGGACTGGAGGCCGATGCCGATGGCCTCGGCAGCCTCGGCGGCGGTCTGGACATTCTTCTTCAGCGCGATGGCCGCGCCGACGCAGTAGGCCCAGCAGGCGTTTTCAAAGCAGATGGGCTGGATGCCCTTCACGATCTCATAGGGATCAAAGCCGGCAGCCTTGCAGATCTCCCGGCACTCCTCCACGCTGGAGATTCCGTACTGAGACAGGACGGAATTGATTTTCTCGATTCTTCTCTCGTAGCTTTCAAACAGAGCCATTTCCAATTCCTCCTTCTCTTATTCCTGACGGGGATCGATGTACTTGGCGGCGCTGTCCCACTGGCCGTAGTGAGACTTGGCGCTCTCCAGTGCCTCGTTGGCGTCCACGCCCTTCTTGACGGCTTCCATCATCTTGCCCAGATTCACAAACTCATAGCCGATGATCTCGCTGTCCTTGTTCAGAGCCACGCGGGTGCAGTAGCCCTCTGCCATTTCCAGATAGCGGGGGCCCTTCTCCTTGGTGGCGAACATGGTGCCCACCTGAGAGCGCAGGCCCTTGCCCAGATCCTCCAGAGAAGCGCCCACAGGCAGGCCGCCCTCAGAGAAAGCCGTCTGGCTGCGGCCGTAGACGATCTGCAGGAACAGCTCCCGCATAGCGGTGTTGATGGCGTCGCACACCAGATCGGTGTTCAGTGCCTCCAGAAGGGTCTTGCCGATGAGGATCTCAGATGCCATAGCGGCGGAGTGGGTCATACCGGAGCAGCCGATGGTCTCCACCAGCGCCTCCTCGATGACGCCCTCCTTCACATTCAGGGTCAGCTTGCAGGCGCCCTGCTGAGGAGCACACCAGCCGATGCCGTGGGTCAGACCGCTGATATCCTTGATTTCCTTGGCCTGAACCCACTTACCTTCTTCAGGGATGGGGGCCGGTCCGTGATACGCGCCCTTGGCCACCGGGCACATACGCTGTACTTCGCTGGAATAGATCATAGTCCGCTCTCCTTTTCTATTCGTTCCGAATTTTGCCGGTTTTTCCAGAGCTGGCCCGGCATTTTGACGGTTTTTCGTTCATATTATATCGGCAAACGATTACTCTGTCAAGGGTCGTCACCATACCTTAAAAAAGAATATGGAATGCTTATGCTCTTCCGCCGCGATCCGGCAGGCAATAAAAACCGGGCCTCCGCATGAACGGAAGCCCGGTCTGAAAAGCTTGTTGAACTCTGACAGTTCTCTTACAGCAGGCCGCTGGCAGAGAAGATGGATGCGAACACCAGAGAAACAACGGTCATCAGCTTGATGAGGATGTTGATGGAGGGGCCGGAGGTATCCTTGAAGGGATCGCCCACGGTGTCGCCCACAACAGCGGCCTTATGAGCTTCGCTGCCCTTGCCGCCGTGGTTGCCGTCCTCGATATACTTCTTGGCGTTATCCCAAGCACCGCCGGAGTTGGACATGAAGATGGCCATCAGAACGCCGGTGACTAGAGCGCCGGCCAGCATGCCGCCCAGAGCGCCGGTGCCCAGCAGGAGGCCAACTGCCAGAGGAGCCAGAACAGCCATGACGCCGGGAACCAGCATCTCCTTCAGAGCAGCGGTGGTGGAGATGGCCACGCAGGACTTGTAGTCGGGCTTGCCGGTGCCTTCCATGATGCCGGGGATGGTGCGGAACTGACGGCGCACTTCCTCGATCATGCTGTAAGCCGCCTTGGACACGGAGTCCATGGTCAGAGCGGAGAACACGAAGGGCAGCATACCGCCGATCAGCAGACCGATGGTCACGCGGGAATCCAGAATGTTGATGCCGGCATCACCAATGCCAACAGCCTGCGCATAGCTGACGAACAGAGCCAGAGCAGTCAGAGCGGCAGAGCCGATGGCGAAGCCCTTACCCATAGCAGCGGTGGTGTTGCCCACGGCGTCCAGCTTATCGGTGATCTCACGGACGCTGTGATCCAAGCCGCTCATCTCGGCGATACCGCCGGCGTTGTCGGCGATAGGGCCGTAAGCGTCCACAGCCACGGTGATACCGGTGGTGGACAGCATGCCGACAGCAGCCAGAGCGATGCCGTACAGACCGGCAACCTGATAGGAAACGAAAATACCAACGCAGATCAGCAGGATGGGCACGGCAGTGGACATCATGCCCACGGCGATGCCGCTGATGATGGTGGTAGCGGGGCCGGTCTCGGACTGCTGGGCGATCTTCTTCACGGAGTTATAATCGCCGGAGGTGTAGATCTCGGTGACGATACCGATGATCAGGCCCACGATCAGACCCGCGATGATGGCGATGGCCTGGGCCATACCGCCGAAGAACACATTGCTCAGAACCAGAGACAGGACCACCACGATGGCGGAGGAAACATAGGAGCCCATCTTCAGAGCCTTATGGGGGTTGGAATTCTCATCGCCCCGGACAAAGAAGCAGCCGATGATGGAAGCCACGATACCGGCGGCAGCCAGGATCAGGGGGAACAGAGCGCCGGCGCCGTTGAAGGTGCCGACCACAGCCACACCCAGAGTCAGCGCGGACACCAGAGCGCCCACGTAGGACTCAAACAGGTCAGCGCCCATGCCGGCCACGTCGCCCACGTTGTCGCCCACGTTATCAGCGATCACGGCAGGGTTCCGGGGGTCATCTTCGGGGATACCGGCCTCGACCTTGCCCACCAGATCAGCACCCACGTCGGCAGCCTTGGTGTAGATACCGCCGCCCACACGGGCAAACAGCGCGATGGAGGAAGCACCCAGAGAGAAGCCGGTGAGAATCTCCACGTTGCCGGTGAAGGCATAGATGGCGGCGCAGCCCAGCAGGCCCAGGCCAACCACGCACATACCCATGACGGAACCGCCAGAGAAAGCGACGCCCAGAGCCTTGTTCATGCCGCTGGACTTAGCGGCGGCAGCGGTACGGACATTGGCCTTGGTAGCCACGTTCATACCCACATAACCGGCGCACACAGAGAAGACCGCGCCGATCAGGAAGCAAACAGCGGTGAGCCAGGTGATGAACAGGCCGATCAGCACGAACAGCACCGCCACGAAAATGACCAAGATCTTGTACTCTGCGAAGAGAAATGCCCGGGCGCCATCACTGATGTTTCCCGCGATCTCCTTCATCCGTTCCGTACCGGCGTCAGCCTTGGAGACCACAGAGGTCTTCCATGCAGCAAACAGCAGAGCCAGAACCGCGCACAGCAAAACTACCCAAATGATGTTTTCCATTCCTTCCACTCCTTAAACGTTTTGTATAAAATTGAGTGTCTAACTTTGCTGTATCATTCTAACAACACCGTGCGTTTTTTTCAAGTAAATTTACCTAACGAGCGAATCACTTTAAATAAGTTTTACGTTTTGCCCAATTTTTTCCTTGAAAACCTTCAAATTTTCGTCTTTATTTTTCGTTTGTCATTCCTGAAATGCGCGAATTATCAAATTTTTTTATATATATTAATCGTTATTTTCTTTAAATATATGCCAAAGTAGAAATAATTTTCCAATTTTTTCTCAAACGTTTGCGAAAAATTTCAGAAAAACGATTACGCATGGTCGAAATTTTTGGCACCCTCAAAAAGGCATAAAAAAATCCACGCCCTCTCGGCGTGGTTCTTCCGGTTTTACCGTTCGCTGTGGCTCTGCTCCTGACCGTCAAAAATCAGGTCATCCACATCTGCCATGAACTTGTTCATCGTCATTGCACATCCCTCCTTTTCTCAATTTTCATCCTGATTATACGTCTGCTTTCGAAGGTTTGCAAGGCAGTAATTGTGATTTTTTTGTAAACTCTGTGTCAAGTGCCCCCAGCCGCGCCGGAGCGGAACATCCTCCTACGCTCCGGATTCCCCGCTTCTTTTCCGCAAAATAAAGAAATCTGTTTACATTCCGAGGGGATATTACTATAATATAAGGATATTTCCCGACGGTACACGTCAGGCAGCGTACCGTCTACCTACACATCAGGAGGCGGTTATGGCGAATTACAGGTCTCTTGAGTCCCTGCGCCGCCGGGTCTGCACCATTATTGATATTGGTACAGCGGACGATCTCATCAGCCGCGCCTACGACATTTTCTACACCCTGGTCATTTTGGCAAACCTGGTGGTCACCATTGCCTACACCTTCGACGAGGCAGAGGCCGCCTGTGGCCCACTGCTGCTGCGGATTGAAGCTGCCACCGTGGCTTTTTTCGCTCTGGACTGCGTCCTGCGGCTCTGGACCGCCAAGTACCATCATCCCAATCTGAAGGAATGGAAGGCCGTCTGCCGATACATTTTTTCCTTCTCAGGCATCGTGGACCTGCTGAGCTTTCTGCCCTACTATATGCCCTTTTTCTTCCCCTCCGGGGCCGTGGCCTTCCGGATGTTCCGGGTGGTGCGGATCTTCCGGCTGTTCCGGATCAACGCCTATTACGATTCTCTGAATGTCATTACCCAGGTCCTTACCAGCAAGGCCCAGCAGCTTCTCTCCTCCGTGTTTATCATTCTGGTGCTGATGACCGCCTCCAGCCTTTGTATGTACTCGCTGGAGCATAACGCGCAGCCCCAGGTGTTTTCCAACGCCTTTTCCGGCATCTGGTGGGCGGTATCCACCCTGCTGACGGTGGGCTACGGAGATATTTACCCCATCACCACCCTTGGCAAGATCTTTGGCATTTTGATCACTTTTCTGGGCGTGGGCATGGTGGCGATCCCCACCGGTATCATTTCTGCCGGCTTCGTGGACCAATATTCCCACATCAAGCGGATCAGCGAATATGGCACGGAGGCGGACATTCACTTCATCCGCATCCACCTGCCCCCCCGGGACCGCTGGGCCAATGCCCCGCTGCGGGACCTGGGCCTGCCGGAGGGCGTCATCATCGCCGCCGTGCAGCGGGGACGGGACATCATTGTTCCCCGGGGCGATGTGGTGCTCCTCCCCGGCGACAATCTTGTGCTGGGGGCAGGCGTCTATGAGGATGACGTCCGCATCCAGCTAAAGGAGATCGTCCTTCAGACACACCATCCCTGGGTGGGCCACCCGCTCCGGGATCTGGACATTTCCCGACAGACGGTCATCATCATGGTCCGCCGCCGGAACCGAACGCTGATCCCCAACGGCGGCCTGAAGCTGCTGGCGGGTGACAAGGTATTCCTCTATACACAATCTCACCTGCCCCACGCGCAGGATATCCAAATCTGATCAATCATGCAAGGAGGCCCTCTATGGCTGACGATATGAGAACTCTGGGCTATATCTGCCCGAAATGCGGTGCGCAGGTAATGGGCGCCCGCTCCGTATTTGCGCTGGAAGCGTCTGACGCCGAGATCGAATGTTCCTGCGGCGGCAGTGTCCTGCGGACGAACTATGACGGCCAGAACTATCACATTCTGGTGCCCTGCGGCGTTTGCGGCCAGACCCACGAGGCTGTCTGTCCGCCAGAGCGGATGCTCCACGCCGCCACCGCCCTCAGCTGCCCGGACAGCAAGCAGTTCTGCTGCTTCATCGGCGACGAGGGCACGGTGGAACATCACCTCCGGGAGGCCAGCATTGCCATCTCCAAGGAAAAGGCGCAGGAGAACAGCGGCGAGGCGGAGGCCTTCACCGACAATGTGATCATGTACGAATTCCTCTCGGAACTCAAGGACATCGCCGCCCGGCCCAACGGTATCACCTGCGGCTGCGGCAGCCACGATTACAGCATGGAGATCCGCCGGGACGCGGTGGAGCTGACATGCCGGGACTGCGGCGCCCGCCTGCGGCTCAGCGCCGCCACCGACCGGGATCTGGACGATCTCTGCTGCCACATGAAGCTGGTCATTCCCGGTGGGAAGTGACCGTCTCCTTCTATTCTCAAAAAGAAAGGTGTAAAACTGTATGATCTCGCTTCTGGCCCGTTTCTTCTGCAAAAGCGACGGGAAAAGCCCCGCTCAGCTACGGACGGCCTACGGTATTCTCTGCGGCGCTGTTGGGATCGGGCTGAACCTGCTGCTGTTTTTGGGCAAGTTCTTTGCCGGGACCCTCTCCGGCTCCGTCGCCATCACGGCGGACGCCTTCAACAACCTCTCTGATGCCGGTTCCTCTGTGGTCACGCTGCTGGGCTTCCGCATTGCCGCCAAAGCGCCGGACCCAGGCCATCCCTTCGGCCACGGCCGGGCGGAGTACCTCTCCGGTCTGGCGGTATCCATGCTGATTTTGCTGATGGGCGTGGAACTGGCCAAGGAGTCCCTGAATAAGATTCTGCACCCCGCTCTGGTGGAGTTCAGCTGGCTGGTGATCGGGATTCTGGCTGCTTCTATCTGCGTGAAGCTGTATATGGCCATGTATAACCGCTCCCTCGGCAAAAAGCTCTCCGCACCGGCGCTGCTGGCGGCAGCGGCGGATTCGCTGGGAGATTGCATGTCCACCTCTGCCGTTCTGGTCGCCACCCTGATCGGCCATTACTTCCAGCTCCCGGTGGATGGCTGGGTGGGTATTCTGGTGGCACTGTTCATTTTCAAGGGCGGCATAGACGCCGCCAAGGACACCATCGATCCCCTGCTTGGAAAGCCTCCCACGCCGGAATATGTTAAAGAAATCGAAGATCTGGTAATGGCCCACAAGGAGATCTCCGGGATTCACGATCTGGTGGTCCATGACTACGGCCCCGGCCGGGTGATGATCTCCCTCCACGCGGAGGTCCCGGCCACCGGCAGCGTCATGACGATCCACGACGCCATCGACAACATCGAACAGGAGCTGCACCGGAAGCTGGGCTGCGAGGCGGTGATCCACATGGACCCCATCGCCACGGATGACAGCACAACCGTTGTCCTCCGGAATAAGATCACAGAGCTGGCCCATTGCATCGATCCGGCCCTCAGTATCCACGATTTCCGCATGGTCCCCGGCCCCACCCACACCAATCTGATTTTCGACGTGGTGACGCCCTTCGGCTTCCGGCTAGAGGACGCCGAGGTAGCCCGGCAGCTCCGGGCTCTCATCCGCGCCTTCGACAGCCACTATGTCCCCGTGATCCAGGTGGAACACTCCTACATATGATCTGACAGCGGCGGCCCGGAGTCATTCCGGGCCGCCGCTGTATGCACAGGCCGATCTTTTTTGATTTTTCCCGCAAAAGGCCTTTACAAGTTCAGGAAATATTGCTATAATAACAGGGCTGTATGGGGGCGTAGCTCAGCTGGGAGAGCGTACGGTTCGCATCCGTAAGGTCGAGAGTTCGATCCTCTTCGTCTCCACCATAAAAACCACTCCATCGGAGTGGTTTTTCTTTTTCGCTAACACTTCACTGGAAGTTTTGTTTGGGGGTATCTTATGAAAACCGCATTGATCACCGGCGCGTCCCGTGGAATTGGCCGGGCCGTGGCCCGGGAATTAGCCCATCAGGGCTGGGCTGTGGGCATCAACTACCTGAACCGGGCGGACAAGGCCCGGGAGCTGGTGGAGGAACTGACGGCAGCGGGCTGTCATGCCGCCATGTTCCAAGCCGATGTAGCGGACAGCGCTGCCGTGGCCGAGATGGTCCGGAAGCTGGGCGAGACCTTCAGCCCGGTAGAATTAGTGGTAAACAACGCCGGTGTGTCGGGTCAGGGGCTGTTTCAGGACACCACCGACGAGATGTGGGACCGGTATCTGGCGGTAAATCTGAGCGGCGCCCGGAACACCGTCAAGGCGGCCCTCCCCCACATGATCTCGGAAAAACGGGGCTGTATCGTAAATATTTCCTCCATCTGGGGCCAGCGGGGGGCAAGCTGCGAGGTGGCTTACTCCTGCACAAAGGCAGGCATCATCGCCCTGACCCGGTCGTTGGCTATGGAATTGGCCCCCTCCGGCATCCGGGTAAACTGCGTGGCCCCCGGCGTCATCAACACTGATATGGTCCAGGTGCTGGGGCAGGAGACCGTGGAGGAGCTGATCCGCGAAACGCCTCTGGGCCGTTTGGGCACACCGGAGGACATCGCCTACGCCGTGGCATTCTTCGCCTCGGAACGGGCAGGCTTTATCACCGGTCAGGTTCTTACCGCCGACGGCGGCTTCATCGTATAAAGCTTCATGTATGAGCAGCGCACCGCGAACATGCACAAATGCCAGTGCATGAAGTTTTCGTGCATCATTTCCGGTTGCCCCGCAGGAGCGAGGAAATGGCACATTTCTTATTTCGCTATGCTTTTGCATGGCAAACCCGCACAGCAAAAGGACTGCCGCTTAGCGGCAGTCCTTTATCGTTGACTGACCTCCCAGGCGTCCTGAAAGATCAGATCATCCACATCACCCATAGGCTTTTTCGGCTCCATACGCTTCCCTCCTTTGCGATATCTGCATTTGCAACTTACTCAGTATATGCCGCCGAAGGTGAAAAATTGCACGAAACCGTGCATCGGAATTAAAAAAGCCGTCCGGGACGTCCCCTTTACAAATGGCCTGAAAGTGTGTATAATATTTTTAATTATGTGCAAATATCTGCAAATGCGAGGAATTTAATCATGGAACTGACTCAAGGCGTCCGGTTCGACACATTGGAGCTGTCACCGGAAATTCTGCGCGCTTTAATGGAGCGCAATATTGTACAATCCACCCCGGTGCAGGCGGGCTGCATCCCCCCCATGCTGGAATGGCGGGACGTAATCGCCAAGGCCCCCACCGGTACCGGCAAGACCTTTGCCTACGGCATCCCCATTGTGGAGCATATCGACCCGGAGGACGAGAGCGTTCAGGCGGTGATCCTGGCCCCCACCCGGGAGCTTGCCATCCAGATCACCGATGAGCTGCGGATCCTCTACACCTATAAACCCGGCATCCGGGCAGTGTGCCTGTACGGCGGCGCACCCATCGGCCGCCAGATCGACGCGCTGAAAAAACATCCCCAGATCGTAGTGGCCACACCGGGACGGCTGTCCGACCACATGAAGCGCCGCACCGTCCGGGTGGATACGGCAAAAACCGTGGTGCTGGACGAGGCGGACCGGATGCTGGACATGGGCTTCATCCATGACGTGACCCGGCTGCTGGACCGCATGGACAAGCGGAAAAATCTGGGACTGTTCTCCGCCACCATCTCCCGTGAGGTCATGGACATCGCTTGGGTGTATCAGCGGGACGCGGAGGAGGTCACCGTCCGGGAGGACGAGCAGAACAAGCCCGATATCAAGCAGTTCCGCATGGATGTGAGCTTCGACGGCAAGGCGGAGGCCATCGCCAAGATCCTGAACGAGACCGGCTTTGACCGCTGCATGGTATTCTGCAACACCAAGGGCAACACGGAGCGCATCACCAAGTTCCTGCAGATGCGGGGCATCGACGCCCAGTGCATCCATGGGGACATTCCCCAGAAGAAGCGGGAGCAGGTAATGGATCTGTTCCGCAAGGGTAAGCTTCGGGTCTTTGTTTCCACTGACGTGGCCGCCCGGGGCATCGACGTGGATGATGTGGACATCGTGTTCAACTGCGACATTCCTGATGAAAATCAGGACTATGTCCACCGGATCGGCCGTACCGGCCGGGCCAAGCGGCAGGGCGTGGCCGTCAGCTTTGTGGCGGACTTCCCCTCCAAGATCCGGATCGACGATATTGCCAAGAATACCCGCAACGAGATCCTGCCTGTGAAGTTTGACGAAAGCGGCAGCCTGACCATGGCATAACATAAAAGGAGTCCCTATGAAATTATGGAAGCGCCTGACAGCGCTGTGTCTCAGCGCTCTGGTGTGCGTTACCCTCCTGACCGCCTGCGGCCGGAAGGAATCGGCAGACGGCCGGGCATCTCTCTCCGTTTGCGTGGGTGAGACCCCCGCCACCTATGATCCCATCTACGCCCAGCAGATCGGGGACCAGACCATCCTGAACCACCTCTATGAAAATCTGATGCGGCTGGAAAAGGGCGAAAACGGCCAGACCACCGCAGTCCCCGGCGCCGCCAAAAGCGTGGACATGAAGGAAAACAGCGACGGCACCGTCACCTACACCTTCCGCCTCCGGGGCGGCAAGTGGTCCGATGGCGTAGAGGTCAAGGCCAGCGACTTTGTATACGCCTGGCAGCGTCTGGCGGACCCCGCCACCGGCTCCGTGTATGCCCCGCTGCTGTCCATTGTCAGCGGCTATGCGGAGGCTCAGGCCTCCGGCGACATGAGTCTGCTGGCGGTGAGCGCAAAAAGCAGCACTACCCTTGTGGTGACCCTGACCGGTCATTATGACTGGTTCCTGCGGGAGGTCTGCACTTCCATCGCCACCATGCCTCTGCGGCAGGATGTTGTACAGCGGCTCAAGCAGGAGGCGGATGCCGCCAACGATAATCTGAAAGAGGATGAGACGCCCCGTCGCTGGTGGTCCGATCCCACCCGTCTGGTGACCAATGGTCCCTATACTGCCTCCGCAGAGGACGAAAACGCTCTGACGCTGACGGAAAATACTGCCTACGGCAAAAAGCTGACCGGTCCGGAGGAGCTGACCTTCCGCTTCGGAGACACGCAAACGGCGGAGGTCCTGTATGATCAGGGCGTGGTAGACGCTGTCTGGCCTCTGACGGAGGAGGAGATGGCAGAGCAGATGGAAGCGGACGAGACCTGGCGGGCAGAACCTGTTCTGGAGACTTACTCCGTCATGTTCAACTGCAGCCGTCTGGAGGATGAATCCATCCGCAAGGCCCTGAGTCTGGTGATCGACCGGGAACAGCTGGCCGCCATGGCGGGGATTACGGCACAGCCCGCCGAGGGACTGGTGCCCCCCGGTGTGCCGGAGGACAACGCAGATCTGGATTTCCGCGCCTGCGGCGGCAGCCTGCTGGACAACGATCCGGAAAGCTACGCCGACCGCTGCCAGGACGCTGTGGACCTGATGCAGAATGCCGGATATGACCGGGGCAGCGACCTGAGTGCGGAGCTGGGTGCTCTGGAATATCTCTATGTGGATCAGGGCAGCAACAAGACCGTGGCCATGGCCCTGTGCGGTATGTGGGGCCACTATCTGGGCGTGAACGTGACGCCCAGAGCCGTAACGTCGGCGGAGCTGGCCTCCGCTATGCGCAGCGGGAATTACACGCTGGCCGGTATGTCCGTCAGCGCCGTGTGCAGCGATGCGGAATGTTTCCTGATGGACTGGACCACCGGCAATCGGGACAACTTCCTCCACTATGAAAACAGCGCCTACGATACGCTGATGTCCATCATCGCCGGTGCAGAGGACGGCTCGGCCCGTATGGGCTGTCTCCATGACGCGGAGGACCTGCTGCTGGAGATCGACTGCGCCATATCCCCCCTCTACACGGTGGGAACGGCCTGGAAGCTGCGGGACACCTATCTGGGTGCCATCCGGGACCCCCGGGGCTGGTTCGACTTCCGGGGCGTGTATCCCAAGCCCGTCACCGTGCAGTAATTCCAACAGAACCAATGGAATACGCCGCGACCGCAAAGAAATGCAAAACAACGCAGCCGTTTTCGGGATAATCTCCCGAAAACGGCTGCGTTCTTTATGTTCCAAACTCTTGCGGACAACTTTCTTACGGCTTCGCGTAGATTTTTCTTCCGGCGGACCAGACTGCCTGTACGGCCCCCTCCTGACGGCGGTACACCGCCCGTTCCAGCCGCTCCGCCGGAGTCAGGGTGCGGGGCTGGGGCAGTGTGTCATCCGCCAGTACGATGGCGTGAAGGGAATTTCCCGCGGCAAAGCCCGGCTGCTCTCCAAAGAAAGCAGCCCCGGCAGAGGTAGCCAGATACCACCCCTCCGCCACAGTGAGGAAGGGGGTGCTCCAGTCATCCATCATCCGCCGGGCCTTGGAAGCTCGGACGGCGGCCGCCGTCACATCAAACAGATCCAGATGATCGCCTCCGGCGATGTCGCTGCCAAGAGCCACCTTTACGCCCTCGTCCAGCATCCTCCGTACCGGGGCCACGCCGGAGCAGAGATTCTGATTGGAGTCGGCGCAGTGGACCACCGTTACCCCGGCGTCCTTCATGGCCTGCCGCTCCCGCTCGTCCGACCAGACGCAGTGGGCCATCACGGTGCGATCATTCCAAAGGCCGTACTTCTTGTAGGTCTCCCAATACTGGCTGCAATCCGGATGGAGCTGGCGTACCCAGTCCATCTCCGCGCCATTTTCCGACAGGTGGGACTGCACCGGCAGACCCCGCTCCGCCGCCAGCTTTCCCAAAAACGCCATCAGCTCATTCGTGCAGGAGGGGGTGAACCGAGGGGTCAGAATTGGCTTGATGTGCCGAAGATCCTGACAGGCATCCAGCCACCGCAGCGTTTCACGCATGGATTCCTCCGTGGTCTCCTCCAACACGCCGGGTGCGCCGTTGCGGTCCATATTCACCTTGCCAACATAGCCGGTGATCCCCGCTTTTTCCAGCTCATCCATCAAGATCAGGGTAGCGTCGGTGTGGAGAGAGGAAAACATACACACCCGCGTGGTCCCGTGGGACGCCAATTCCCCCGCCAGCTGCCGGTACACCGTCCGGGCGTAGTCCGGCTCCGCAAACCGGGCCTCCGTGGGGAAGGCGTAGGCATTCAGCCAGTCCAGCAGGGGCAGATCCATACCCATCCCCAGCATGGGATACTGGGGAGCGTGGAGGTGCAGGTCCGCAAAGGACTGGACGATCAGGCAGTCTTCATAGTCCTCCACAGACGCTTCGGCATATTGCTCCGGCAGCACCGGATACACCCCGGTAATGACGCCGTTTTCGGCGATGAGATAACCGTGTTCCATCACATCCAGCCGGCCGCAGGCCGGCGCGGAAACGATATTTCCTTTCAGAATAGTGGTCATTGCGTCCTCCTTTCAAAACAAAAGAGCGCCCGCATAAGCGGACGCTCATAGCAAGATCTTAGGCGATCTCATAGAAACTTCCGCGCCTGAGACGATCCCATCAGCGGAATTATATGAGCCATATTTCCTTTTATAGTTTAATCATACCACGGCGCCGGGAAAAAGGCAAGCCCCACCGTCGGCACACATCCGGGCAGGGTCGCCTATACTGGCGTACAGGCAAAATTCCGCCTGAATCGAGGAAAAGGCGTTGATTCGTATGCTGCAAGCATTGAGCTGGGCCGCTTTGGGCACTGGCTTTACCTTTCTGATGACCACCTTAGGGGCTGCGGTGGTATTTTTCTTTGTGGAGGAGCCCCGGCCCCAGTTCCAGCGGACCATGCTTGGCTTCGCCGCCGGGGTGATGACGGCGGCCAGCGTCTGGAGCCTGCTGCTGCCTGCCATTGAGCAGTCGGCGGACTTCGGCGTTCCCGGCTGGCTCCCCGCAGCGGCGGGGCTGCTGCTGGGCGTGGGCTTTCTCTCCGCGCTGGACGCCGTTCTGCCCCATCTGCGGCGGGCAAAGGACATGGACTTGACCCGCCGCCAAAGCACGCTGCTGATGGCAGCCATTACCCTCCACAATGTACCGGAGGGCATGGCGGTGGGCCTCGCCTTCGCACTGGCGGCAGAGGGCGAGGGCATGGCTGGGGCTGCGGCGCTGGCGCTGGGCATCGGCATCCAGAATCTTCCGGAGGGCGCCGCCATCTCCCTTCCTCTGCGGCAGGAGGGCAGCTCCCGGGGCCGGGCTTTTCTGTTAGGGACCCTCTCCGGCAGCGTGGAGCCGATTTTCGGTATTCTGGTAGTGCTGGTAGCTGCCGGTGTCCGACCTCTGATGCCATGGCTCCTCAGCTTCGCCGCCGGAGCCATGCTGTATGTGGTGGTGGAGGAGTTGGTGCCTCAGGCCCATTCCAAAGCCGGGACCTGCGGCTTTGTGGGAGGCTTTTTAATTATGATGATCTTAGACGTGGCGCTGGGATAGTGTGTCAAAATGTAAACTTACATTGTCTCCCGAAAAAAAGTCTGCTATAATCGGCCCAGCACACCAAACCCACGCAAAGGAGAACAAATATGGATACAAAATTCAGCGGCAGCGCAAATTACGTAGCGTCCCGCGACCTGATGGAAACCGTCAACATCGCCGTGGCTTTGCAGAAGCCTCTGCTCATCAAGGGTGAGCCGGGCACCGGCAAGACCATGCTGGCCCAGGCCGTTGCGGACGCTCTTGGGAAAAAGCTCATTATCTGGAATGTAAAATCCACCACCAAAGCCCAGGACGGCCTGTACGTCTATGACGTGGTGCAGCGGCTCTATGACAGCCAGTTTGGAAACGCCGGTGTGGATGACGTCAAAAAATACATCAAGCTGGGTAAGCTGGGCGAAGCCTTCTCCGCCGATGAACAGGTGGTCCTGTTGATCGACGAGATCGACAAGGCGGATTTGGAATTTCCCAATGACCTTCTCTGGGAGCTGGACCGGATGGAGTTCTACATCCCTGAGACGAAGGAGACCGTACAGGCCAGGCAGCGCCCCATCGTCATCATCACCTCCAACGCAGAGAAGGAACTGCCGGACGCTTTCCTCCGTCGGTGCGTGTTCCACTACATCGAGTTCCCGGAGCAGGAGCAGATGGAAGCCATCCTCCGGGTCCACTTCGGTGATTTGGAGGAAAAATTAGTGAAGCAGTCCCTCGCCGCCTTCTACTGGCTGCGGGAGCTGCGGGGCATTGAGAAAAAGCCCTCCACCTCTGAGCTGGTGGACTGGATCCGGGCGCTGGCGGCCGGCGGCGTGGACCCCGATCGCATCGAACAGGAGATCCCCTTTGCCGGCGTCCTGCTGAAAAAAGACAAGGATCTTCAGACCCTGCGGAAGGTGAAATAAGCCATGTTCGCCGCGTTTTTTTACCTGCTGCGTCAGCGGGGACTGCACGTTTCCCTGAACGAGTGGATGACGCTGCTGGAGGGCATGGAAAAGGGACTGCACCACTCCACCCTCACCGGCTTTTATCACCTGTGCCGGGCCATCGTGATGAAGAATGAGACGGAATTTGACCACTTCGACCAGATCTTTCTGGAATTCTTCAAGGATGTCCCCTACACCGAGGAGCTGCCGGAGGATCTGCTGGACTGGCTGAACCACCCCAGCGAGGATCTGAAACGGACCATTGCGGACCTGCGCGCCGCCGGGTTCCCGGATGAAACACTGGAGGAACTTCTAAAAATGCTGGAGGAACGTCTAAAAGAGCAGACGGAGGAGCACAACGGCGGCAACTACTGGGTGGGGACTCAGGGCCGCACCCCTTGGGGGAACAACGGCTGGCACCCCAACGGTATCCGGATCGGCGGGCAGTCCATGCACCGCACCGCCATGATGGTAGCGGGGGAGCGGAAATTCCGGGACTTCCGGAAAGACAATAAGCTGGACACCCGCCAGTTCCAGATGGCCTTCCGCACACTGCGGCAGCTGTCCGCGCAGGAGCGGAGTCCCGAAAAGGAATTGGATGTGGACGCCACGATCCACGACACCTGCGAGAGTGCGGGTCGGCTGGAGATCCGGTATAAAAACCCCCGGAAGAACACGGTGAAGGTCCTGCTGCTGATGGATTCCGGCGGCTCTATGGACTACTATTCCGGGCTGTGCAGCCAGCTGTTTCAGGCGGCCACCAAGTCCAACCACTTTAAAGAGCTGCACACCTACTATTTCCATAACTGCATTTACGGCGACGTTTACAACGGCCCCCGCCTCTGGCAGGACGGCCAAACGCCTACGGAATGGCTTTTGCAGAATTTCGATGCCAGCTACAAGGTCATTCTCGTGGGCGATGCCGCCATGAACCCCTACGAGCTACGGGAAAAGCAGTACGATTGGCGGAACCAGCGGTACGGCCCTTCCGGTCTGGAATGGCTGGAGCTGTTCAAAAAGCACTTCCCCTATCTCATCTGGCTGAACCCGGAGCCTCTTCCGGCATTTCAGGACTTCTGGACCCTGACCCACCTGCAGCTGGCCAAGCTGTTCCCCATGTTCGACCTCTCCGCCGAGGGCTTGGAGCAAGGCATGAAGCGCCTTATGGTGAAGCGATAAACGAAACAGGCCCGCAGCATCGCGGGCAAAACAAATGAAAAGAGGTGGATTATGGATTTTCCCAAGCTGCTGGGGCTGCGCCCCGGCGTCACCGCCGTCATCGGCAGCGGCGGTAAAACCAGTTTGCTGCGCCGTCTGGCGGAGGAATTACCGGGGACGGTCCTCCTCTGTACCACCACCCATATCCGCCCCTTTGAGGAATACCCCCTGCTGACGGCCCCTACGCCGGAGGACATTCGCAAGGCTCTGACCGCTCATCGGGTTCTCTGTCTGGGGACCCCCTGCGAAAATGGCAAGCTGACCGCTCCCTCCCTTTCCGTAGAGACGCTGGCCACGCTGGCGGACTATGTGCTGGTGGAGGCCGACGGTTCCCGGCAGCTGCCTTTGAAGGCCCATGAAGCCCACGAGCCGGTGATCCCCGCTGTCAGCCGTCAGGTGATCTGCGTGGTGGGGGCATCCGGTTTCGGGAAACCCATCCGGGAAAGCGTCCACCGGCCAGAGCAGTTCTGCGCCCTGACCGGCGCCGCTGCGTCAGACCCCGTCACGCCGGAACAGGCCGCAAAGGCCATTTTGGCGGAGCGGCTGTGCGATACCATGTTCCTGAATCAGATCGACACGGAGACCCAACGGTCTCTGGCGGACCGCTTCGCCGCGGCGCTGGGCGGCTCCGGTCTCCGGATCGCCGCCGGGAGTCTTCGGGCCGGGAGCGGCTGGCTTTACCCGGATATCTGAAAAATATGACAGGCCCACTGTCCCCACATCCTGCTGCGAAGCCGCATTTTCTTCGCAAAAGTGCAAACATTTCCACAGAATCATTGATTTTCGCAAACGTTTTCTCCTATGAATTGCACAAAAATACCTGCAAGGGGTTCACAGCTAACTGGTTCCATGGTATAATTTGACACGTTCTTAACAATATTTCCGCCGCCTTTATCCGCCGCGGAACGATTCTGAACGGAGAAAAACGCCATGGAACACCATGAAAAAGCAGGATACCTGTTTCCTAAGATCGGTATGCGCAACGTCAAGACCGCCCTTGCGGCAGCCCTGTGTGCGCTGGTCTACTACTTTCTGGACCGCAACCCTACCTTCGCCTGCATCGGCGCCATTTTCGGCATGGGCAGCAGCTTTATGCAAAGCCGTCTCCACGGCGGCAACCGCTTCTTCGGCACAATGGTAGGCGGTTTTATCGGCATGGGTCTGTTTGCCATTTACATGGAGCTGTTCCCTGACGGCAGCAACGCCTGGGTCCTGATTCCCCTGACCTTCGTCGGCGTGATCATTTTGATCCTGCTGTGTCAGCACATCTGGGTAGGCGGCGTACAGCCCGGCGGCGTGGTGCTGTGCATCCTGCTGTTCAACACCCCCACGGACACTTATATCACCTACGCCATGAACCGTATTCTGGACACCGGCATCGGCGTGCTGGCGGCGATCTTTGTCAACGGGATGCTGCCCGGCGGCTTCACCTTCTCTTTTATGCACAGGCTCTACCAGCGTCTGGGGATCCGGGACGATGTAGAGGATGAATTCATGGCCAAACCCGCCGTCTGAGCGATCGGAGGCTGCTCCTTCCAAACGGATCCATTCGCGCAAATGCAAATATGCAAGAAGTACCGCTCCCCTGCTGAGAAAACGTTCAGCAGGGGAGTTTTCTATCTACGCCCCCAGGATTTGACCCGTAAATTCCGTGTGAAACCTGAAAAAGAGGAAGTGCACTTCATGGAAGCCCACTTTCACCTGACATAGAATCTCGGTATCAGTCAGATATACGGAGGTTTTGACGAATGAACAGGTATAAAGAGTCACTTCGGCAGTACTTTTCTGTACAGGCGAAAGCGCTTCGCAAGAAGCGGAAGCTGACCCAAGAGGAAATGTCCGAGCAGTTACATATCACGGTTCGGGCCTATGGCGATTTAGAGCGCGGCTGCAGTTGTTGTTCTGCAATCGCTCTCTTATTCTTTTTACTGATGCTGGAGCCTGATGAACTGACGGCGTTTCTTGCGCAGATGAAAAAGCAGTTCCGGGAGCAGGATCAGCAGGAGGTCGCATAGGCCCCTTTTTTGCAGCATTTCTGTATCTGAAAATATGGGGGGATTCAGAATATGGATGGTCGCAAACGTGTGCTATTGGCCGACAGCAGCGAGGAATTTCGCTGGTTGATGTGGAGAAGTGCGGCAAATCATAATTTTTTCTCCCTTGCAACCGTTGGCAGTGGCCGCGATGTTTTATTATGTATGCAAAAACAGACTGCCGATCTGCTGCTGATGGACACGGCGCTGCCGGATGTCTGCGGTCTAACCGTGTTGGATGAGTTGCAGCGCCGGGGGACTGCCCCTCAGAGGGTCATCCTTCTCTCCAGCATCGTTTCTGAGCAAGTCACCGATCAGGCTTTTGCTCTGGGCGTCTCACATTTTATTCCAAAGCCGTTTCATACCGATCTGCTGTTTGATGCCATGTACGAACTGTTTCCCGGCTGTTCCTGCGGTCATTGGCCGCATAGTCCTCAGTAGGATACAGATAGTCCACGCCCTCAGAAAATAAAAAACCCCAACGGGCACCGCAAACGCGATGACCCGCCGGGGGATCTCCGGAATCAGTCGTCGCCTCCGTCAAAGGGAGCCGCATGATCCGGACTTTTTACTTTTCAAAGACGGGGATCAATCCACCAGACCGGCGGTGATGATGGCCATGGAGTAGACCTCCAGAGCGTTGCAGCCGCGGGACAGGTCGTTGATGGGAGCGTTCAGGCCCTGCAGGATGGGGCCGTAAGCGTCGAAGTTACCCATGCGCTGGCAGATCTTGTAGCCGATGTTGCCGGCGTTGATGTCGGGGAAGATGAAGGTGTTGGCATGACCGCCCACGGAGCTGGTGATGTGCTTGGTCTTGGCCACCACGGGAGACACGGCGGCGTCGAACTGGAACTCGCCGTCCACGGGAACGTCGGGCATGGCAGCCTTGGCCTTCTCGCAGGCGTTGCGCATCTTGTCCACGTCCTCGCCCTTGCCGGAACCCAGAGTGGAGTAGCTCAGGAACGCCACCTTGGGATCAATGCCGAAGACCTTGGCGGTACGGGCAGTCTCAACGGCGATCTCCACCAACTCATCCTCGGTGGGCTTAATGTTGATGGCGCAGTCAGCCATAGCCAGGACCTCGTTCTCGCCGGTGGCGGAAGGACGGACCATAATGAAGCAGGAGGACACGATCTTGCTGCCCGGCTTGGTCTTGATGATCTGCAGGGCGGGACGGACGGTGTCGGCGGTGGAGTAGGTAGCGCCGCCCAGCAGAGCGTCGGCATAGCCCATCTTCACCAGCATGGTACCGAAGTAGTTGGCCTGAGACAGGGACTTGCGGCACTGCTCCTCGGTCATCTTGCCCTTGCGCAGCTCCACCATCAGGGCCACCATCTTGTCCATGTCAGCAAAGTTGGCGGGGTCCATGATCTCAGCGCCGCGGATGTTGAAGCCGGCCTCTTCGGCAGCCTTGGTGATCTCGTCGGCGTTGCCCACCAGAACGGGAGTCAGGAAGGTACCGGACAGCAGACGGGCGGAAGCCTCCAGGATGCGGGGATCGGTGCCCTCGGTAAAGACGATCTTACGGGGATGCGCCTTCAGCTTTTTGATCAGAAACTCAAACATGTTGATTCCTCCAATTTTTAATTCAGGGAACGGGGTTTCAATTCCACCCTTTATTATACACGGTCCGCAGCCGGGGTCAATGAAAAAAGTGACGAATTGGGGCGTGATTTTTTCCGATTTTTGCGTGTCAACTACGAAATTCGGCAAAAAAGCATCGTTAAAATACATAAAAATATGCCAAAAAGCCAGAAGTTGCTTGACGGGCGAATATAAAAGGGATAATATAAAGCGGTAACAATTTGTTACTTTTTATGGTTCACAAATTTTTAAAGGGCATCTGCCCGCGATACGATAGGAGCATTATGAGTCAAAACACCAAAAAGCCTTATGATCTGCCGGACTGGCCCGCAGAGGCGGAACAGACCCAGGAAGCGCCCAGACCCCGCAGAAAGCGGCGCGCTCCCGCTGAGCCCGAAGACCTCTGGGGCAAGCTCCGCTTCCGGGCCGGAAAGAAGGTCCGCTGGTTTGGCCGCCGCTGCCGCCGGGTTGTCCGGGAGGCTCAGGCCCATCGGTTCCCGGAGTCCAACCGGAAGCCTCTGCAATTCCTGCTGATGCTTTGGGGGCTGCTGCCCTCCGCTGCCAGCCGGCTGCGGGAGATCCTGCTGGGCCGCCGCAGAGAGCGGAACCTCCGCACCAGCAGATTCGCCGTCTGGTTTGAAAAGGAAAAGCGCCTTCACTCCCTGATGTTCCTGGGAGGAAGCTGTGTGCTGGCAGGCATCATCCTGTTCTGTTCCTTCTTCACCATCGGCACCACCGTCTCCTATGACGGGCAGGTACTGGGGCGGCTGGCTTCCAAATCGGAAGCTGAAACCGTCCGGAAGGATCTGGAAAGCATCACCTCCCGGACGCTGGGGGAGACCTACACCATCGACGATTCCCTGCTGCAATACGATTCCGGCTGGATGCTCCGTCAGGACATTGAGGATAAGGCCGTATACGAGGACCAGCTTTCCGATGAGATCGGTCTTGTGACCTCTGCATACTGCCTGTATGTCAACGATGTGCGCATCGGCGCCACTCCCTACGAGGGCGCGTTGGAGGAACTGCTGGACCAGCTGCAGAAGGCGGCCTCCGATGAAGATACCATTTCCTGTGAATTTGCAGAGGATGTTGAGATCCGGCAGGAGTACGTTCCCACCAGTGAGATCATGAACCTGGGCTATATTGCGGAACTGCTTTACAGCACCAAGACGGCCGAGGTCACTTACGAGGTGAAAAAGGGCGATACCTGGTCTCAGATCGCCGCCAAGAATGACATGACCTCCGCAGAGCTGCTGGCGCTGAACCCCGGCTACAACATCAATAAGCTCCAGATCGGCGAAGTGCTGACCCTGTCCGCCTCTGTCCCCTACCTGACCATGACTGTGGTAAAGCAGGAGCGGTATCTGGATGATGTGTCCTACAACATTGAGTACACCGACAGCGCCGACCTCTATCAGGGCGACTATAAGGTGACCTCCAAGGGTGAATACGGCAAGGCGGACGTGATGGCTAAGGCTACCTATGTCAACGGTGAGGAAACGGAGCGGACCATTCTCTCCTCCGTGACTTTGAAAGAGCCTGTCACCGAATACCGGCTCCGGGGCACCAGGGTCCGGCCCACCTGGATGCCTACCGGCAGCTTCCGCTGGCCCACCAGCGGGCGGATCAGCTCCTACTTCGGCGGACGGAAATCCCCCGGCGGCATCGGCTCCACCAACCACAAGGGCATCGATATCGCCGTTCCCAGAGGGACACCCATCTACGCCGCCGACGGCGGCACCGTGACCTACTCCGGCTGGATGAGCGGCTACGGTTATCTGGTGCAGATCGACCACGGCAATGGCTACGTCACCCGGTACGGTCACAACTCCAGTCTCACCGTCAGCGTGGGACAGCACGTTTACAAGGGTCAGCAGGTGGCCCGGGCCGGCTCCACCGGCAACTCCACCGGCAATCACTGCCACTTTGAGGTGCGGTACAACGGCGTGGCGAAAAACCCGTTGAACTACCTGCCGTAACAAACTGCATTCCAGAAAAGGGAGGACTTTTGTCCTCCCTTTTTCTTGTGTTTTGAGAGCTTTTATGCTATGATATTTTAGTTAAGTTATGTGCTTTTTCTCCCGGCTTCAAGTGGATAAACACATAAGGCCGGGACTCTGAAAGGAGTGCGAAATATGAAGTCCCTGAAGGTTTTAATGCTCAACGGCAGTCCCCATACCAACGGCAACACCGCCGTGGCCCTGCGGGAAATGGAAGCAATTTTCAAGGAGAATGACGTCGATGTGGAAACGGTGATCCTGGGAAACCGGGACATCCGGGGCTGCGTGGCCTGCGGCTCCTGTGCCAAGACCGGCAAGTGCGTCTTTGACGATGGAGTAAACGAGCTGGCCCCCAAGTTTGAGGCGGCGGACGGCCTGGTGATCGCCAGCCCCGTGTATTATGCCTCTGCCAACGCCACCCTGATCGCCTGTCTGGACCGGCTGTTTTACAGCACCCCCTTCGACAAGACCATGAAGGTGGGGGCCAGCGTGGCCTGCGCCCGGCGGGGCGGCTGCTCCGCCACCTTTGACGAACTGAACAAATACTTCACCATCTCCGGGATGCCGGTGGCCTCCAGCCAGTACTGGAACAGCATCCACGGCCGGACCCCCGGCGAGGCGGAGCAGGACAGCGAGGGCCGCCAGACCATGCGGACCCTAGCACGGAACATGACCTTCCTGATGCGCAGCATCGCCCTGGGGAAGGCGGAGTTCGGCCTTCCGGAAAGGGAAGCGCAGATCGCCACCCATTTCATCAGATAATTTTGGAGGATACAGCACTTGAAGCGGGAAAACGTACTGGTGCCTGAAGACGCCCTGGCGCGTCAGCGGGACTTTGAAGCAAAGATCAAGGAGATGTTCGATGCCCGGGAGGCCCATCCCGTGGCCTGCGTGGACACCTTCGGCTGCCAGCAGAATGTGGCGGACGGACAGAAGCTCATGGGGATGCTGGCGGACTGCGGCTTCACCTTCACCCAGGACGCCAAGGAGGCGGACCTGGTGATCCTGAACACCTGCGCCGTCCGGGAGCATGCGGAGCAGCGGGTATTCGGCAACCTGGGCATCCTGACCCACTCGAAGAAGGAAAACCCGGAGCAGGTCATCGCCCTGTGCGGCTGCATGGCCCAGGAGGAGCGGGTGGCCAAGCGGGTGAAGGAATCCTACCGCCATGTGGACCTGGTGTTCGGCCCCCACGCCCTGTGGAAATTCCCGGAGCTTTTGTGGCAGGTCTATGAGACCCGGAAGCGGGTCTTTGCCGTGGACAATGAGGACGGCACCATTGCCGAGGGCATCCCCACCGTGCGGGAAAAGGGCGTGAAGGCCTGGGTCTCTATCATGTACGGCTGCAACAACTTCTGCTCCTACTGCATCGTGCCCTACGTCCGGGGCCGGGAGCGGAGCCGGGATCCCCAGTGCGTCCTGCAGGAGGTCCGGGAGCTGGTGGAGGCCGGGTACAAGGACATCACCCTCCTGGGCCAGAACGTCAACTCCTACGGCAACGACCTGGGGCTGGATTACCACTTTCCGGATCTGCTGGAGGACATCGACAAGATCCCCGGCGAGTACCTGATCCGCTTCATGTCCAGCCATCCCAAGGATGCCACCAACCACCTCTTTGACGTGATGGCCAAGTGCTCCCATGTGGCAAAGCAGCTCCACCTTCCCTTCCAGTCCGGCAATGACCGCGTACTGAACGAGATGAACCGCCGCTACACCCGGGAGAAATATTTAGAGGAAATTCGCTACGCCAAAAGCGTAATGCCCGGTCTGGTGCTGACCTCCGACGTCATCATCGGTTTCCCCGGTGAGACGGAGGCAGAGGCCATGGACACCGTTTCTCTAGTGGAGGAAGTGGGCTTCGACGCTTTGTTTACGTTTATCTACTCCCCCCGTCCCGGCACAAAGGCGGCAGCCATGCCGGACCCCGCCACTCGTGCCGAAAAGCAGAAGTGGTTCGATAAGCTCCTGGAAGTCCAGAATGCCAATTCCGCCAAGCTCCACGCCGCCTATGTGGGCAAGACCGTCCGGGTGCTGGTGGACGGCGAGAGTGACGATGAGAACTTCCCCCTTGCCTCCCGCACTGAGGGCAACCGGCTGGTGCGCCTGAAGGGCGGCAAGGAGCTGATTGGACAGTTCATCGACGTAAAGGTGACGGACAGCAATACCTGGGCGCTGTACGGAGAGCCAGTGTGATGTGATGCTCCCACATGGGGCCGGAATTCCCGGCGGAACTGTACCGGTTCGGTACGGAGAAGCCAAGGGGATATTCTCTTTTGAAAAGAGAATGTCCCCCCGGCCCCCTAAAGAGAAACGCGGGGGGATTTCGATTTCCCCCCGCACCCCCTTGAAACGACACAAAGGGGCGGGCTGCGGCCCTCCCCTTTGGAAACCCTTCTTGGGAGAAGGAGACGGGCCTCGCCTCTGGAAACCCCTCTTGGGGATGGGGAGCGGCAGCGGAAAGAGGAGCAGAGGGTGTCCTATTTGCACCCTGAGGTTTGATGCAACTATCAGCACGGCGTACAAGGCCGGACAAGCTCTGCACCCCGCCCGTGATTTAGTACGCAATTCTTCACCTGCACAGCAGTTCTCACAGAATCCGTTTCCCCCAAACTTGCACCTGTGTGCAAGTTTGGAACAAACACTTTTTCTTTTCCACCGTGCACGGCGCATTTTCTTTTTGGCGTTTCAAAAAGAAAATGGGGGGTGCATTCCGGCAGGCAAAGCCTGCATCCCTGCGGCGGTTCGCCGCATCCCCTGTGGAGCACAGTCCCTGCGGAAGCAGAAAAGATGGGGATTCAATTCTGCATGGTATCGCCATGCTTTCCCGTGCCGCAAGGCGGCACACCCTTATACGATCTGGTATCATAAAACAGAAACATTTGCTGAAAGATAAAGAAAGAGGTATTTTTATGGCGGAACTGACCCCCATGATGAAGCAGTATCTGGAAATCAAGAAGGACAATCCGGATTCCATTTTGTTTTTCCGTCTGGGGGACTTCTATGAAATGTTCGCCGACGATGCAAAGCTTGCCTCCAAAGAACTGGATCTGACCCTGACCTCCCGGGATCACGGCAAGAACGCCAAGCCGGAGGAAGAGCGGGTGCCCATGTGCGGCATCCCCTATCACGCCAGCGAGTCCTACATCGCCCGGCTGATTGCCAAGGGCTACAAGGTGGCCATCTGCGAGCAGATGGAGGACCCCGCCACCGCCAAGGGGCTGGTGAAGCGGGATATTATCCGGGTGGTGACCCCCGGCACTGTCATCGATGCCGCATGTCTGGATGATAAGTCCGGCAACTACCTCTGCGGCATTTATCTGGACAGTCAGGGAGGCGGCGCGGCCTTCTGCGACCTCTCCACCGGTGAGACTCACCTCACCGCCTTCTCAGGTAAAGATACCCTGACCCACATCATCAATGAGCTGGGCCGGTTCAGCCCCGCCGAGGCCATTCTCAGCGACGGGGCATTCAGCGAGAAGGCGCTGACAGACGTCCTTACCGACAAATTCCACTGCCGCTATGAAAACGGTGGTGAGCGCCGGTTCCGGCTGGCGGAGGCGGAGAAAAATATCCGCGCCCAATTTGGTGAGGAAGCCTTTTCCAGGCTGCCCGCCGGGGAACCTGCCGCCGCCATGGCTCTGGGCGGTTTGCTGAACTACCTCTACGAGACCCAGAAAACCGACCTCTCCCACATCCGGGAACTGGATTATTACCGTCAGGGCCGGTTCATGGAGCTGGATCTGGCCGCCCGCCGGAATCTGGAGTTGACAGAGACCCTTCGGAGCAAGGAGAAGAAGGGCAGCCTCCTCTGGGTGCTGGACAAAACCAAGACCCCCATGGGCGGTCGAATGCTGCGAAGCTGGTTAGAACGCCCCCTCCTGTCCGTGACGGATATTGACCGCCGCAGCAGCGCCGTGGCTGCGCTGGTGGATGACACCATCCGCAGGGAGGAACTCATCGCCGGAATGACCGGCCTTGGAGACATGGAACGGCTCATTGGCCGCATCGTCTATGGCACCGCCGGTGGCCGGGACCTGACCTCCCTCCGCGCCGCCATGGAAAAGCTGCCCAACCTGAAGGAACAGCTTTCCGGCTTTTCCGACCGCCGCCTGACGGAGCTGACGGCAGAACTGGACACCCTGGACGATATCGGCGGCGACATTGCCGCCGCCATCTGTGACGAGCCGCCCTTTTCTGTCCGGGAAGGCAGCATCATCCGGGATGGCTTCAACGAAGAAGTGGACCGCCTGCGGCACATTCTGAAAAGCGGCAAGGGTGTTATGGCGGAGATGGAGGCCAAGGAGAAGGAAAAAACCGGCATCCGCACCCTGAAAATCGGCTATAACAAGGTGTTCGGCTACTATATTGAGGTCTCCAACGCCTTTAAGGAGCAGGTGCCGGAAACCTACATCCGCAAACAGACCTTGGTAAACGGCGAGCGGTTCATCACACAGGAACTGAAGGATCTGGAGCACGAGATCCTGACGGCCTCCGAGCGGGTGGTGGCGCTGGAGTATGAGCTGTTCTCCGCCCTGCGCCAGCAGATCGCGGACAACGCCGGACGCATCCAGAAAACCGCCGCCGCGGTAGCAGAGTGCGACGCGCTGTGCTCCTTTGCCTCCGTAGCAGTCCACAACAATTTCTGCCGTCCGGAGGTGGACGAGTCCGGGGTCATTGAGATCCGGGAGGGCCGTCATCCGGTGGTGGAAAAGGTTCTGAAGGACAGCCTGTTCGTCCCCAATGACACCTTTATGGGTGAAAAGGAAGAACGGGTGGCCATCATCACCGGCCCCAACATGGCCGGTAAATCCACTTATATGCGGCAGGTGGCGCTGATCGTCCTCATGGCCCAGATGGGCAGCTTCGTCCCCGCCAAATACGCCCATATCGGCGTGGTGGATCGGATCTTCACCCGCATCGGCGCCAGCGACGATCTCTCCGCCGGGCAGTCCACCTTCATGGTGGAGATGACGGAGGTCTCCGATATTCTCCATCAGGCCACCAAAAATTCTCTCCTGATCCTGGATGAGATCGGCCGGGGCACCTCCACCTTTGACGGCATGGCCATCGCCCGAGCTGTTCTGGAATACTGCGCTGACAAAAAGACGCTGGGGGCCAAAACTTTGTTTGCCACCCATTATCACGAGCTGACAGAAATGGAAAACACCCTCCCCGGCACGGTGAACTACAACATCGCCGTCAAGCGCCGGGGGGAGGATATCATCTTCCTGCGGAAGATCATCCCCGGCGGCGCCGACCGCAGCTACGGCATCGAAGTCGCCAAGCTGGCGGGTCTGCCGGAGAAGGTGGTCCAGCGGGCCAAGGTCATTCTGAAGGAGCTGGAGGACGAAAACGGCGTACAGTACGTGGCCGCCCGGAAGGAAAGCGATCAGGTCTCGCTGGACGCCATGAGCGAGGGCGAGGTACTGGACGCCATCCGCCGCTGCCAGCCGGACACCCTGACGCCCATTGAGGCCATGGGGCTGTTGTATGAATTGAAGCAGAAATTGAGCAAATAAAGGCTGCTCCCACAAAGGGCAGTCCCGGTTTCCGGGACGAGAAGCCAAAGGGGATATTCTCTCTGCTCCCACAAGGGGACATTCCATTTTCCTTGCTCCCGCAAGTGGTAGCTCCCACTACAGGGCAAGGGGAAGGGGCCTTTAGCGCAAAGGTCCCTCCCCCTTAGACCCCCACCCGAAACATGGGGGGACGCCACCGTCCCCCATACCCCCTCTGGCACAAAGGGGCGGGGCTGTGGCCCCTCCCC
>OIWO01000357.1_pt1 | contig 53592 bp, 54 predicted proteins | sample 1587641 | NCBI WGS metagenome assembly OIWO01 (sample SAMEA3888924, study PRJEB22519) | human gut metagenome | biome: human gut; feature: human-associated habitat; material: faeces | place: Denmark | collected 2010
CTCAGCTGGTAGAGCAGCTGATTTGTAATCAGCAGGTCGGGGGTTCGAATCCGTCCACCAGCTCCACAATTTCATATGGGGGAATTCCAGAGCGGCCAAATGGGGCAGACTGTAAATCTGTTGTCACTGACTTCGGTGGTTCGAATCCACCTTCCCCCACCAATCGAACGCAGACAAAGTCTACGTTCGATTTTTTTTTATGTCCGCAGTATTCGCCGCACGGTTTCAGCGGGTGAACCGGAGAAAGCGGAACCGGATGACTTGCATGGAACAGCCTGCGGCCCGTCTGCTTGCTGCCCTCCTTTCCATGTGGCTTTTGCTTATCGCCAGGACAAGTTCCCTGTCAACGAGGTAACATTATCACAAGAATTTTGCTAAGTCAAGAATAATTTTACAAGAAACTTGTTAAAATGGATTGACAGCAACACTTTTTTTCGTTATGATTAAGACACCTATGTCGAGAGTTGTCGAGGAACAGAACGAAAGGAGTTTTTTCCATGAGTTTTGGCGAACGAATTAAATTCCGGCGTGGGGAACTGAAGCTGTCCCGTGGGGAACTGGCGGGGCGGCTGGGAGTGTCCCCCTCGGCAGTGAGCAACTATGAAAACGGTCTGAGCTTTCCCAAGGAAGATGTGATGCTGCGGCTGTTTGACAGTTTGGAGACAGATCCCAATCAACTGTTTCGGGACAGCTTCCGGGGAGGCGGGCAGACGCTGAGTTCAGAAGAACAGACTTTGCTGCGGAAATTCAGGGAACTTTCCCCATTGGGACGTGAAACGGTGCAGTCTGTGACCGAAGCGCTGTGGGCCTGCCGACAGGAGACGTCCCCGCTCCCGGCGGAGCGGCCCGAGGGCAGGATCATCCCCCTGTACCACACGCTGGCGGCGGTAGGCTGTGTTTCCGCAGTGCCGGGAGAGGATTTTGATGAGATCTCCGTCACAGAGCAAGTGCCGCAGACGGCGGAATTTGCCGTCCGCATCAGCGGGGACGCTATGGCCCCCTATCTGGAGGACGGCGCGGTGGCGTATGTGAGCCGCACACCTCTGCGGGAGGGAGATGTGGGTATTTTCAGCGTGAACGGCAAGATCCTTTGCCGGCAGTATGACCGGGACGATTCCGGTACGGTATATTTGTTTTCCCTGAATCGCCGCCGTGCGGATGGGGATGTGACCTTGCCTGCTGCGGAGGCCGGGACGCTGATCTGCTTTGGCCGGGTGCTTACAGGGACCCTGTCAAACCGAAATTGGGAACCTCTTGCACCGGGACGGATCAAAACAAAAATCTTCTGAGTGCGCGATGGGGCATCCATCCGAAGATAGAAGATAAAAACCCCCTGCGGGAAACGGCATAGCCGCTTCCTCGCAGGGGGTTTTATTCAGTTAAGCGGTCAGCTCTGCCGCGTGGAGCTTACCGGCTCCGGCTTCACATAGAGCTTGACGCCCTCCATCCTCTCCGCGATCACGCGGGTCCCGATGGGCAGCACCGTGCCGTCGCTGCTGCGGGCGGTCCAGGTCTTGCCCTCTACATACACGGCCCCGGTGCCGGCCTCGTTGTCGATATCCTCTGTTACCCGGGCAGTACAGCCGATGACTCGGTCCAGATTCGTAGGGACGGTTTTTGCGTTGGCCCGCTTCATCAGGGGCCGGACCGCCGCCAGAATACCCACGGAGACCGCCAGAAACAGGGCAATCTGAAGCCACAGCGCCGCACCTAAAAAGGACGCCAGCAGAGCCACCGCCGCACCGCCTACAAACCAAATGGATACCAATGCCGCGGTAGCGGCCTCCAAAACGCCGAAGGCCACCACAGCCCCCAGCCAGATCCAGTTCATCATCAAAGAACCCTCCTTTTTTGCAAAATCCATTTCTGCTTGCAGTATAGCACAGTTTTTGGCGAAAAACCACTTCCAATTTGCGGTGGGAGCACGGTTTCCGGTTGCGGATCGGCGGACAGTCTGTTATACTGACCCTAATATAGTTTTGAAAGTTGAAAGGAGACATGGACCATGACACTGACGGTTCCCTGTCTGTTTGGTTTGGAAAGTCTGGTGGCGGACGAGATGCGCCGTCTGGACTTAAAAAATGTCCGGGCGGAAAACGGCCGGGTCCACTGTGAAGGGACTTTGGCTGACATTGCCCGACTGAACATCAACCTCCGCTGCGGTGCGCGGGTGCTGATGGAGCTTGGCTCCTTCCCGGCCCGTGATTTTGAGGCGCTGTTTCAGGGGGTCTACGCCCTGCCCTGGGAGGACTATATCCCACGGGACGGCGAATTCCCTGTAAAGGGCTATTCCCTGAACTCTCAGCTCCATTCGGTCCCCGCCTGCCAGTCCATCGTGAAAAAGGCGTCCGCTAAGCGGCTGGGGGAGAAGTACGGCGTGGAGACCCTGCCGGAGTCCGGCAGTCGGTATCAGATCCAGTTTTCCATCATCAAGGATGTAGCGACCTTGTATCTGGACACCTCTGGCGAGGGCCTTTACAAGCGGGGCTACCGGGCTAAAAACATGGGTGCGCCCCTGCGGGAAACGCTGGCGGCAGCGCTGGTGACCCTCTCCCGTTACCGGGGAAAGGATCCCTTCTGCGACCCCTTCTGCGGCAGCGGCACCATCCCCATCGAGGCGGCCCTTATCGCTAAGAACCGGGCGCCGGGCCTGGACCGCAGCTTTGCCGCTCAGAAGTGGAAAAACATGGACTCCAAGCTGTGGCTGGAGGCCGGTGACGAGGCCATGGATAAGGAGTTCCACGGCCATTATGACATCTGGGGCGGCGATATTGACCCCGCCGCTGTGGAGCTGGCGCGGCACAACGCGGAGCTGGCCGGTGTGGAGGACTGCATCCGTTTTGAAGTGGCAGACGCGGGAAAATTCCACCGGGACAGCGAATACGGCCAGCTGGTGACCAACCCGCCCTACGGCGAGCGGCTGTTGGAAAAGAAGGAGGCCGAGGACCTGTATCGAATGTTCGGCGCGGCCCTCCGGGACCTGCCCCCCAAGTGGCGGGTGCTGGTGCTCAGCTCCCACACGGAATTTGAGCGGTGTTTCGGCCGTCCCGCCGACAAAAAACGCAAGCTCTACAACGGCATGATCAAGTGCGACGCCTTCATGTACGGAAGATGACCGGAGATCATGCCGTAACGGCGCAGCGCGCCGACGCCGCGTCAGCGGCGCGCAAGCGTTTTGCCGCAGGCAAAACCTTGGACCGGGCGGGCTTTGCCTGACCGGTCAGGTAAGATCCGGGGCCCCGCAAAATCAAAGATTTTGTGGGGAACATGATCAAGTGCGACGCCTTTATGTACGGAAGATGACCGGAGAATTTTATACAAAAAGCAATTATGCGGACAAAAACGACAATTTGTAATCAGAAATTGACGGTTTCAGTTGAAAGGGGAGCGGTCACCCGTGCAGCATATCTTCATCATTAACCCCCATGCCGGGAAAAAGGACCAGACGGGCCGTATTTATGAAATGGCGGACCGTCTGCGGCAGCATGGCCTGACCTGCCAATGCCTGCTGACCCAGCGGCCCGGCGGCGCGGAGGAGATTGCCCGACGGCTAGTGTCCTCCGGGGAGGAGGTCCGGCTTTACGCCTGCGGCGGGGACGGCACTCTGAACGAGGTGGTCAACGGTGCGGCAGGCTTTGACAATGCGGCTGTGACCTGCATCCCCATCGGGACCGGTAATGATTTCCTGAAAAACTTCGGCCCGGACGCCGCCAAGTTTACGGACGCGGAAAATCTGTGGGACGGGGAGGTCCATCCTCTGGACCTTATCGACTGCAACGGCCGCCAATGTCTGACCATTGCCTGCAGCGGCATTGACGCCCGGGTGGCGGAGAGCGTTCACGAGCTGGGAGATTCCCCCCTCCTCAGCGGACGGGGCAGCTATCTGGCCGCCGTGGCGGTGAATTTCCTGTTTCGGGGTATTGGCCAGCACTGGCGGGTAACGCTGGATGACGAGGTCATCGAGGATGACTTTGCTCTGGTGTCCATGTGCAACGGACGGTATTACGGCGGCGGCTCCACGCCGGTGCCGGAGGCCCGAATGGACGATGGCGTTTTACATACGGTGCTGGTGAAGAACATCAGCCGCATGAAGTTCGCAGGGCTGTTCAGCGCCTATTCCGCTGGCCGCTACCGCTCGCTGCCGCCGGAGGTGATCCGGGTGGTGACTGCCAAAAACGTCCGCATCCAGTCGGAAGATGACATTGTGACCTGTCTGGACGGGGAGACCATCCACAGCCGGGATGTGCGTCTGACTTTGTCGGAAAAAAGGTTGAATTTCTTCGGACCCAAGGGCTGTGATCCCAATTACGGTGCCGGTCCCAAGTGAGGGCGGGAACCGACGATTTTCCCCAATGGAAACTTCATAACTTATTTACAAATTACCCCTTTACAAACCGGGACAGTTGTACTATGATAACAGCGTTAGCACTCAAGGAGACTGAGTGCTAACGCTGAAATTGTTTATCATATGAAAATATACAAGGAGGAACCCAACATGAAACTTACCCCGTTAGCTGATCGTGTGATCCTGAAAATGGTAGAGACCGAGGAGACCACCAAGGGCGGCATCATCCTCACCGGCTCCGCAAAGGAGAAGCCCTCCGTGGCTGAGGTCATTTCCGTGGGCCCCGGCGGCATGGTAGACGGCAAGGAAGTCACCATGACCGTGAAGCCTGGCGATAAGGTCATCACCAGCCAGTATGCCGGCACCAAGGTGACCCTGGAGGACGTGGAGTACGTAGTTGTCCGTCAGAACGATATCCTGGCCATCGTCGAGTAACTCGTCACAAGCTGCACATCCCTCGCTTCGGCCTTGCGGCCAAAGCTCGCTCGTTCCGCTGCTCCTCGTTTTTCCGGCACAAACGCTTCGCTGGTTTGCGCCGGAAGGGGACGAAGGAACGGTGGGGCATGTGTCCTGACAAAATGCTTGAATTGATTTTTGCCGCGACATGTGCGTGGCAAAAATTCCTTGACCCCAGCCGTCCTGGACGGCGTCGCCAGTTCACAAACTGGCGAGGGGGAATCTACTGCGCAGCCGTTAGCAGCTTTGCTGCTTTACGGATGCGGCGTGCCCTTTACGGGCAAAGGGGGGACGCAGTCCCCCACTTTAAGAAAAATTCGGAGGTATGAATTATGTCTAAGCTCATTATGCGCGGCGATGAAGCCCGCAAGGCTCTGCAGGCCGGCGTTGACCAGCTGGCCGATACCGTTAAGATCACCCTGGGCCCCAAGGGCCGCAACGTGGTTCTGGATAAGAAGTACGGCGCACCCCTCATCACCAATGACGGCGTCAGCATCGCCAAGGAAGTGGAGCTGCCCGATCCCTTCGAGAACATGGGCGCGCAGCTGGTGAAGGAAGTTTCCACCAAGACCAACGATGTTGCCGGTGACGGCACCACCACCGCTACCCTGCTGGCTCAGGCCATGATCCACGAGGGTCTGAAGAATCTGGCCGCCGGTGCCAACCCCATCGTTGTGAAGAAGGGCATGGCCAAGGCTGTGGAGGCCGCTGTGGCTGAGGTCAAGAAGCAGGCCAAGAAGGTGGACGGCTCCAACGATATCGCCCGTGTCGGCGCTGTTTCCAGCGGTGACGAGGAGATCGGCAAGCTGATCGCCGATGCGATGGAGAAGGTTTCCGCCGACGGCGTGATCACCATTGAGGAGTCCAAGACCGCTGAGACTTACAGCGAGGTCGTGGAGGGTATGCAGTTCGACCGCGGCTATATCACTCCCTATATGGTCACCGATACCGAGAAGATGGAGGCCGTCATTGACGACGCCTATATCCTCATCACCGATAAGAAGATCTCTGTGATCTCCGACATCCTGCCCATTCTGGAGCAGCTGGTGCAGTCCGGCAAGAAGCTGGTCATCATCGCCGAGGATGTGGAGGGCGAAGCCCTGAACACCCTGATCGTCAACCGTCTGCGCGGCACGCTGAACGTGGTGTGCGTCAAGGCTCCTGGCTTCGGCGACCGCCGCAAGGAGATGCTGCAGGACATCGCTGTCCTCACCGGCGGTACCGTTGTCAGCGAGGAAGTGGGCCTGGAGCTGAAGACCGCTACCATCGACATGCTGGGCCGTGCCCGTCAGGTGAAGGTCACCAAGGAGAACACCACCATCGTGGACGGCGCCGGTGATGCCACCGCCATCAAGGACCGCGTGGCTCAGATCCGCAGCCAGATCGCCAACACCACCAGTGACTACGATAAGGAGAAGCTGCAGGAGCGTCTGGCCAAGATGGCCGGCGGCGTGGCTGTCATCAAGGTGGGCGCTGCTACCGAGACCGAGATGAAGGAGAAGAAGCTCCGCATCGAGGACGCTTTGAACGCTACCCGCGCCGCCGTTGAGGAAGGCGTTGTGGCTGGCGGCGGTACCATCTTTGTGAACGTCATCCCCGCCGTGGAAGCTTTGCTGAACGCTGTGGAGGGCGACGAAAAGACTGGCGTCCGCATTATTGCCAAGGCTCTGGAAGCTCCTATCCGCCAGATCGCTGCCAACGCCGGCCTGGACGGCTCCGTGATCCTGGAGAAGGTCCGCAATTCCGGCAAGCTGGGCTACGGCTTCGACGCTTACAAGGAGGAGTACTGCGACATGGTCGCCGCCGGTATCATCGATCCCGCCAAGGTGACCCGCTCCGCTCTGGAGAACGCCGCTTCCGTCTCCGCCATGGTGCTGACCACCGAGTCCCTGGTGGCCGACAAGCCCGAACCCCCCGCACCTGCTGCTCCCGCTGACCCCGGCATGGGCGGCATGTACTAAGAGACACCGCAAAGCCTTGAAAATAAAGGGCTTTTCCGTGGCAATCTGATGAATTTACCACAAATTTACAACAATTGCCAACGAAAAAGCGCCGAGATATGTATGAAGCTACCGTCTGCATTTTGCAGGCGGTAGTTTTTTTTGCAATTTCTCTATACAAAAGATTAGCCGATTTTTTGCTTGCGGGGGAAGCATCCGGTTTTGGCAGAGATATTCCCCTCAGTCCGTCAGCTTGGCGCAGTCGGCGGGGCGGCCGGAGAGCATTTCCAGACCGTGACTGATGGCGGGCAGCACCGCCTCCAGATTCTCCTTAGCCGCCTTGGGGGAGCCGGGGAGGTTCAGAATCAAGGTTCCCTTCCGGATGCCCGCCAGCGCCCGGGACAGCATGGCACGGCTGGTGATCTGCATGGAGGCATAGCGCATGGCCTCCGGGATGCCGGGGGTTAGCCGGTCGCACACGGCAAGGGTGGCCTCCGGGGTCACGTCCCGTGGGGCGAAGCCGGTGCCGCCGGTGGTCACAAGCAGTTGAATGTCGCCGCCGTCGGACATCTGCCGCAGCGCCGCTTCGATCTGCACCTGCTCGTCCGGCACCACATCGGTCCGAACCACCTCATAGCCTGCGTTTTTCAGCAGCTCCGCCACCAGCGGGCCGCCCTCGTCGGGGCGCTCGCCCCGGGAAACACGGTCGCTGACCGTCAATACAGCAGCATGATACATACGCTCATCTCCTCATTTCAACAGTAGAATATCCCTTGGCTGGACGGCGATCCAAAGCCCCTCCGGGCGGTTCAGCCGCCGCCAATCGTCCCGTTCCAGTTCCATCCGCAGGAGGGGGGCACCGGACGCGGCCCCCTCCGGCCGCAGCAGGACGATGGTGGTGAATACATCCTGAATGACCCGCTCCACCGTGCAGTAGAAGGCGTCCGGGGTGCCCTCCGGCACCGTCATCACGTGTCTTGCCCGGATGCCTGCCTGACGGATGTCCGCCGGGACCGGCTTGCCGCAACTCAGTGTCAGGCCCCACGCAGGCAGCGTTACGGCGCTGCCTGCCGGTACGGCCTCCACGATGTTTTTACACCCGGAGAGCCGGGCGGCAGCCTCCGTTTCTGGCTCGTGAAACAGCTGCCGCAGAGTGAAGGTTCCTTGCGAGGCCCCCTGATCCAGTACGCACACCCGCTTGCAGTTGCGGAACACCTCGCCCCGGTCATGGGACACCCATAAAATCGGTCCGGAGAAATTCTCCAGAAAATCGGACAGCTTCAGCTCCAAGTCCCATTTCAGATAGCTGTCCAGCGCGGAAAACGGCTCGTCCAGCAAAATGACCTCCGGCTGGGAGCAGAGAATCCTCGCCAGCGCCACCCGCTGCTGCTGTCCGCTGGAAAGCTGGGCGGGATACCGCTTTTCCAGACTCTCCAGCCGAAAGCGGTGGAGGGTCGCCGACAGTGCGGCGGCTTTTTCCGCCTTGGAACCGGAGCGGATACCGCAGAGGATGTTTTTCTCCACCGTCATGGTGGGGAACAGGGCGTAATTCTGGAATAAATACCCCACCCGGCGCTGCTGGGGCGGCAGGTCGATCCTGGCCTTGCTGTCAAACAGCACCCGGTCATTCAGCACGATCCGCCCCCGATCCGGGGTCATGATCCCCGCGATGCATTTGAGGGTCATGCTCTTGCCGCAGCCGGAGGCCCCCAGCAGGGCCAGCGTTTCCGTCTCCGCCTGAAAACGGACGTCCAGATGGAAATTCCCCAGCTGCTTTTCAATTTCCACAAACAGGCTCACGCCGTCCCCCTCCTTTTCCCGCCGGATACCAGAAAGTCCCGGCGTTCCAGCATATTCACCGTCAGCAGCACCACGGCGGAGATGGTCAGGTTGACCATTACCCATTTCATAGCCAGCGCGTCATTGCTGGTCTGCCAAAGCTGGTAGACCGTGGTGGAGATGGTGGCGGTCTTGCCGGGGGTGTACCCGGCGATCATGCTGGTAGCGCCGTATTCGCCCAAGGCCCGGGCGAAGGCCAGCACCGTTCCCGCTAAGATCCCCTGTCGGCAGCAGGGCATCCGGATGTGCCAGAAGATATAGGCGTTGGAAAGGCCCAGTGTCTGCCCGGAGTAGGCCAGCGTTTCGTCAAAGGATTCGAAGGCTCCGCGGGCGGTGCGGTACATCAACGGGAAGATCACCACGGCGGTGGCAAAGATGGCAGACCACCACGTCATCACCACCTTCACGCCGAAATGACGCAGCAGCCACGCGCCGAGGATCCGCTTTGGCCCCAGCAGCCGCAGTAGCAAATAACCGATGACGGTGGGGGGCAGCACCAGCGGCAGCGTCAGCACCACGTCCAGAACGCCCTTCACCAGCCGGGGCAGGCGGGCAATATAGTACGCCGCGAAGATCCCGGCGAAAAAGACGATCACCGTGGAAATAGCCGCAACACGCAGCGAGTTCCATAGGGGAAACAGGTCCATAAGTTACCTCCTGAGGGGGAAGGGATGGAGGACCGACGGCCCGCCGCCGTATCAGCGGCGGGCAAGCGGTTTATTGTCGGCCTTTTCAGAAAAAATTCTCGGTCAAGCGGCGGAGAAGCCCACGGACTCAAACACGGTCATGGCCGCGTCGGTCTGGAGATAGGCCAGGAAGTCCTGGGCGGCATCCTCCTTGTCTCCCTTGAGCACGGCGGCGGGGTAGATGACCTGACCGCACATCTCGGCAGTGGCGCTGTCCACCACCGTCAGACCGGCGGAGTGGGCGTCAGTGGCGTAGATGATGCCGCAGTCCACGGCACCCTCGCTGACCTGAGAGGCAACCTCCTTCACGTTGTTGCCGTAGGTCAGCTTATTTGCGACGGCGGTCTCGTCGATGCCGTAGTAGTTGAAGATCTTTAGGGTGTACTGGCCCACGGGCACATCGCTGTTGCCGATGGCCAGCATCACATCGCCGTTCTTCAGCAGCTCGGCAAGCTGATCAAAGCTCTCAATGCCCTTGGGATTGCCGGCGGGAACGGTGAGCGTCACCTTATTTTCTAGTAGGTCCACACGGCTGTCGGTGACGATGAGATCCAGCCCGTCGGGGTTCTTCTCGGCATCACCGATCAGGCTGCCGTCCATGGCGTTCATCTGCTGGGGTGCGGCGGAAATGAACAGGTCGCAGTCCGCGCCCTCGGTGATCTGGGTGAGCAGCTTGCCGGAGGAATCGAAGTTATATGTAACGGTCACGTTGGGGTTGTTCTGCTCGTACATTTCTTTGAGCTGGTTCATGGTCTCCGTCATAGAGGCGGCTGCGAACACGATCAGCTCCACCGGCTCACCGGCAGGGGCTTCCGCAGGGGCGTTGTCCTGGGTCTGGGAATCGTCGGCGGCATCGACGGTGCTGTCGGTCTTGGAGCCGCAGGCGGTGAGGGACAAGGTTAGGCACAGGGCCAGCAGCAGGGACAAATACTTTTTCATGTTGGTTCTTCCTTTCTGATTCGATGAAAAATCTATCTCGGCTTTACAGAGTAAAGCGTGATACTCAATCAAGATGAACGGTTCGGAAAAGCAGGAGCGCGCTTGGGCGCTCTCGCTTTTATTTTCCGAAGGGACAGTTGGGCCAGTGACAGGGCTTGCAGCCAAGGCACAGCCCGCCCTCGCCCATCACGGCGAAGTCTCTGCGGGTCAGTTCCACGCCTGCGGCGATCCGGGGGAGCGCCAGGTCGAAAATGGTGGCCCCGGCATACATCACACAGCCGGGCAGGCCGCAGATGGGGGTGCCGTCCTCAAAATACCCCAGCAGGAACATGGCGCCCGGCAGCACGGGCGCGCCGTAGGTGACGATGCGGGCGCCGCTTGCCTGGATGCCGCCGGGGGTGTTGTCGTCCGGGTCCACGCTCATGCCGCCAGTGCACAGGATCAGGTCCGCGCCGGTTTTCCGGGCTTCGCCGATGGCGTTGGCCACGTTTTCTACGCCGTCGCCGGAATAGGCGGTGGAGATGGTCTCGATACCGTAGGCCGCCAGTTTCTCCTTTACCACAGGGGTGAAGGTGTCCTGAATGAGCCCCTTCTTCACCTCGCTGCCGGTGGCCACGATAGCGGCGGTTTTCTTCACATAGGGCAGCAGCTCCAGCAGAGGGCCGGTGCCTGCTGCCTGCTCAGCGGCTTGCAGTGTTTCCTCCTTGATGATGAGGGGGATGACCCGCATCCCCGCCAGCTTGTCGCCCTTTTTCACGGCGGTATTGCCCTTCCGGGTGGCGATCATCACGTCCTCCCGGGAGTTGACGGCGATGAGCCGCTGGCTGTCCACCCGGAACAGGCCGTCGCAGGCGGCTCGCAGCTCGATCTTGCCCTCTTTCGTCTCACTGCGGACCATGTTCTCCTGACCGCACAGGGCCAGCAGCCGCTCCGCCGCATCGTTTTCGTGGACCATGCCCGGAGTCATTTCCCAGACGTACAGGTTCTCCTTGCCCATGCTCAGGAGAACGGGAATATCGTCCTCTGTGACGATGTGGCCCTTGCGGAACCGGGCGTCCTTATATTGATCCTTGATGATCTGAGTCATATCGTGGCACAGCACGTGGCCCACGGCCTCCTCTGTTCGGATCAGCTTCACTTCAGCACCTCAATTTCGTCTCCGGGCCTGACAACGCCCTCTTTTACCACCACGGCGAAGATGCCCTCCGTGGGCATGACGCACTTGCCGACCGCCTTTTTGATGGCGCAGTCATTGTGGCACTCCTTGCCGATCTGCGTCACCTCCACCTCCGTCTCACCGATCCGCAGGTGGGTCCCCACGGGTAGGCCCTTGAGGTCGATGCCCTCCGTATTGATGTTCTCCGCGAATACGCCGGGGTCCAGAGCGATGGGGGAGCGGGGGCGCATGGTGTCGATGCTTTCTTCCGCCAACAGAGAGATCTGGCGGTGCCAGTCTCCGGCGTGGGCGTCCCCCACGATGCCGTGGCGCAGTTTCAATTCAATTTCCGGAACGGGCTTTTTCAGTGTTCCCTTTTTCTCGCTGATATTGACGGATACGACCCTTGCCATGGTTCTATCAGTCCTCTCGCTTATAGTCTCCGCTCTTGCCGCCGGATTTTTCCAGCAGGCGGATGTTGGTGATCTCCATATCCTTCTGCACCGCCTTGCACATATCGTAAACGGTGAGGGCCGCCACGGAAACGGCGGTCAGAGCCTCCATCTCCACGCCGGTGACGCCGGTGCAGGTGATGGCGGCCTGAATTTCCACCATGCACGGTTCATCAGACAGGCGGAACGTGATGTCGATGCCCGTCAAGGGCAGGGGGTGGCACATGGGGATCAATTCCCAGTTGTGTTTGGCGGCCTGGATGCCCGCCACCTGGGCCACCGCCAGCACGTCTCCCTTTTTCAGGGTACCGTTTTTGATATGGACCATAGTTTCCGGTGATACGCGGATCTCCCCCGCCGCCACCGCCCGCCGGTGGGTCACGGCTTTCTCCGTCACGTCCACCATCCGGGCGCGGCCCTGCTTGTTGAAATGGGTCAGTTCTCCCATGGTTCAGCCTCCGATCTCATTCATGGTCCGGGGCGTGTCGCTGGCATGCTCTGTCAGGTGGTGCCCCTTGGGCTTTTGCAGGATGCCCCGTAGGATGGCGTCCTCCAATTCCCTGCCGTGAAGTCCCCGGAGGGAGATTTCCTCCCGGCTGTGGAGACAGCCCTTCAGCTTGCCGTCCGCCGTCACCCGAATGCGGCGGCACGCTCCACAGAACTCGTGGCTCATGGGGGTGATCAGCCCCACAGTCCCCATGGCTCCTGGCAGACGGTACCGCCGGGCCACGCCATTGGGTTCGATTTCTTCCAGCGCCGGGAATCGGTTCAGAATCTCCGTTACCGGCAGAAAGCGTTCCTTTGGCCATGCCGCACACGGCCCCATAGGCATCAGCTCGATGAACCGCACCTCCCAGGGGTGCTCTTTTGTCAGGCTCAGAAAATCCTCGATCTCGTCATCATTCAAGTCGCCCATCAGCACGGTGTCCAGCTTCAGATTCTGAAATCCGGCATCCTCCGCTGCCCGGATGCCCGCAAAGGCGTCATCCAGATCTCCCCGGCGGGTGATTTCCCGGAATCGCTCCGTCCGCAGGGTATCCAGACTGATGTTCAGCCGGTCCACTCCGGCTTCCTGCAGGGGCTTTGCCAATTCCGGCAGCAGGCTGCCGTTGGTGGTGAGGCAAAGCTCCTTCAGTTCCGGGATGGCCCGCAGCGTTCGGCAGATGTCCAGAATCCCCCGCCGCACCAGCGGCTCTCCGCCGGTCAGACGGATCTTCCGGATCCCCAGCTTCACCGCCGCCCGGGCGATCTCGCCGTATTCCTCTACGGAGAGGACGGCCCCATGGGGACCCTTTTCCACGCCGTCCGCCGGCATACAGTATTGGCATCGGTAATTGCAAAGATCCGTTACCGACAGCCGCAGATAATCAATTGTCCGGCCATATTGATCGATCATCGCATTACTTCCTATCGTCCCAAGCTGCGGCCCGGAATTTCTCCGGGCGTGTTCGCCGGGGGCACACGGCCCGCAGCAGCGTCCGGCCGCCAAGTTTTCTAAGGTTGACCTTTATTATAGCAGATATTTCCTCAAAATACAAACCCCTTTTCCGCGGAACGAGGAAGGCGGGGCGGCATGAAAAGCGGGTCCGGCTTGGAGGACTGTTTCACGAGAAGGAAATGCCCGCTGTGGTGTAAAAAATTCCGGCTGTTCGCAGCGATAAATTTTAACCGGATTGTAGCATCTTGTTCACAATTTGTTCATGATTGCAAAGTGACTTTCCGCTATGGTAGGTTTATAGAAGTATACATGGATGTTAAACTGAATTTAGGAGGTTTTTTATGAGACGGTTTTTCAGAAAACGGCTTCCGGCCTTTCTGCTGACGCTGGTCATGGTCATGACGCTGGTCCCGGCTGTGTCCGCAAAATCTTCAGCGGATCTGACTTATGAAGTGGATAAGGGGGACTCTGTATCATTCAAAGAGCGGGAGTTCCGCGACCTTTACAGAAGTGAATATAGTGGTGATCCCAGCTATGTGGTATTCACCGATTACAGCGATCTGGATGACTATGGGTACTTGACCGCTGTGAATTACTATGATAAGACTGTGAGCCTCAGTGAAAGCGATCTGCGTAACACATGGTTTTATTATGACAGCCACGATGTGCCCAAGAATATGGACTACGCGTTGGATGGCTTGACATTTGAAGCCAACCGCCGGGCCGACAGCGGCACGCTGCGGCTGAAATTTGAGATCTATGACGCCGACGGCAAGAATTATGTGTACGGCACCATGGATATTAAAGTCGGCGGCGGTTCCGGTTCCTCCAAGGGGGACATCACCTATACGGTGAAGCCCGGCGAGGAAGTTACCTTTGACGATGAAGATTTTGTTAATGCCTATGACAATGCTGGCGGCTCCGGCACGATGAAGTATGTGGTATTTGAAAAGCCTTCCTCTGATTACAGCAATGCCGGTACCGTTTATTCCCGGTACGGCAAGCGGAATGCAACCTCTTTTACCCGCTCTGAACTGGACGATTACAAGTTCTACTACGGTGACAGCGACTATGGTGACTATGATCTGGACGAACTGAGCTTTGTGGCGGATAAGTCTTTTTCCGATAGTATTGAGATTGCATTTACAGCTTACGGCGGGAGAGGCAGCAAGGAGAATGATTCTGTCAGCGGAACCCTGAAAATCACATCTTCTAAATCTGCATCCTCCAGCAAGGGTGACATTACTTACACGGTGAAAGCCGGTGAGGAAGTTACCTTTGACGATGACGATTTTGAGAAGATCTATGAGAACAGCAGCTGCACCGGCAGCTTCAAGTATGTGGAATTCAGCCGGCCCGACAGCGCGTTCAACAATGCCGGTACCCTCTATTCCCGGTACGGTAAGCGGAATGAGACTGCCTTTACCCGTTCCAGCCTCAGCAGCAACAAGTTCTACTACGGTGACAGCGACTATGGTGACTACGATCTGGACGAGCTGAGCTTTGTGGCGGATCGGACCTTCTCCGGCAGCATTACGCTGAGCTTCACCCTTTACGGCGGAAAAAACAGCAAATGCGATCAGTCGACCACCGGTACACTGGTCATCACCACCGGTACATCTGCGGTAACATCCCGATATGTGGGCAACATCCGCTACAATACCACGCCCAACACCGCCCTGCAGATCAACGCCAATGACATTGCCCGCCTTTTCCGTAAGTACACCTCCGGCGGGTCCTTGCAGTATCTGACGCTGACCAGTGTACCCGCTACCGGCAGTCTATACTACAACTATTACAATGCCAGCAAGTACGGCGCGACGCGGACGCAGCTCACCGCTTCTATGGCGGGCAGTATGATTTTCTCCTACAGTCCCGCCTCTGCATCGGAATATGACCTCTCCGAGCTGACCTACATCCCCAGCGGCAGCAATTACTGCACAGCCCTCACCTTTACCGGATACAGCAGCAGCGGAACGGCTGTTTCTGCAACCATTCTGATCAGCGTGACGGCTTCTCCGGTGTCTGAGGTTTACAGCGTGACCACCAAGGGTACCTCCGTGAACTTCCCGGCAAACTCTGTGTATTCCGCGGTGGCATCCGCCACTGGCTTCGGCCTTAGCAGCATCCAGCTGCTGGAGCTGCCTGCCTCCACTGCCGGTGTTCTGTACGTTGGCTCCTATGCGGCGGATACCACCAGCGCTTACAGCTATGGCAGCGACACCGATTCCATGAGCCAACTGCGCTTCATTCCCAACAGCGGGTTCACCGGTTCTGTCTCCATTCCCTATGTGGCATTGAGCAGCAGCGGCACCGCTTTGGGGGCCGGTGTGGTCTCCATCGGCGTGGTGGACAGCGTGAAGAAGTTTACGGATATCTCTACCTCCACCTGGTGCTATAAGTATGTTACGGAACTTGCCAGCGCCAATGTTATCTCCGGCTACAGCAACGGAACGTTTCAAGAGAAGAATACCATTACTTACGGCGCGGCCCTGAAGCTCATCATGCTGGCGGCGGGCTACGGCGAGCAGGCCCCCACGGTGAAGGGCAGCCCCTTCAGCGGCTATCTGGCGAAGGCCAAGGCTGCCGGACTGGTGTCCGGCAATCCCAAGCTGAACGGGCCTATCACCCGTCTGCAGATCGCGCAGATCGCCGCCAAGGCGTTGAAGCTTTCTACCGCCGGCCTGCCCAGCAAGAAGCCCTTTACCGACACCAATGACGTCTATGTGCAGGCGCTGAATGCCGCCGGTATCATTGAGGGGTACTTCTCCAACGGCACCAGCACTTATAAGCCCAACAACACCCTGACACGCGGTCAGGTCTCTGCCATCGTGTGGAGAATGAAAAATTCCGTACAGTAAAAACAGAATACTTGTGGAACCACGCGGTCAGCCGAGAGGCTGACCGCGTGGTTTTTTAGGTCGATAGAACGCATGACTGCAAGTGGCGGGGGAGCCGTGATTCTGATTTCCTGTGCCTCCTTTGCCGCCTTGAAGTCGGAGATCTGTGGGTCCCGCCTGAATTTCCGCATGGTATTGATATAATAAGCATATACAGATGTACTTGCTTATGGCGTTGAGGTTTCCTTTGAAAGCCTGCTCCAATATATCCATGTGCAGCGTTCGGCTTCGGCCATGGCCGGAACCAGTGGAGGTCTTGTATTTTGCGTGTGTTGGCATGGCCGCGGGATCAAAAATCGGGAGGTGAATGGGATGAAACGCAGAATCTTGACGGTATGTTTGCTGCTGGCGCTGCTGCTGACCGCCTGCGGCGGGCAGAACAGGGAGCCGGAGAATCCGCCGGATGCGAAGCCATCGGCACCGGGGGAGGAGGCAGCGGAACCTCCCGATGAAACGCCGGAACCTGAACCTGCAAAGCCGGAGGAAAAAGAACCGCTGAGTCTGGAAGATGTGCTGACGGACATCTACACCGTGGCGCCCGGCACGGCGGGCAGTTCTCTGCGGGCCACCTATGCCGCCGGAGAGCTGCTGGACTGGATCGATGTGAACTCGGTGGAGCAGGAGGACGTATTCAGGTGGATAGATGAAAACGTGCCCATGGAAAACGCTGCGGAGCTGGCCCGGGCATGGGCGGCGGTGCTGACGGAGGCGGAGGCCCTCATGCGGGGCGATGAGACGGCCTATGACGCACTGGATGACGCGGGCTATACCCTGGAACAGCCGTACCGCAGCACGGGCCGGGTGAAGTGGGCGGCGTGGAAGCTGCTCCCCCTGTTTACGCAGATTTTAGACCGCACGGAACGCACGGAGTACCGCTACGAAGCACCGGGGGATTACAGCGCTGTGACGGAAGAAGCCCTTGCGGGTATCTGGGTGGACGATGCGGGTACCACTGTTCTGTTGTTTTCCGAGGACGGCTGCCGCATCGTGTATCCGGCACTGGAGTTGCTTGGCGAAACCGCCTATGCCTTCCGCGTCCGGGACCGCAGCAGCGTGGGATACTGTCCGGCGTTGGACATCGACTATCTGCAAAATGACTTTTCCGCTCCGCTTGTTTACTACGTGTCCGGCATCGACGATACCCACTTCTGGAGCAACACCCAGAATAAATGCTTCCGCAGACTGGCGTAAAAGGGGCGCGGAAAATCGGCCCTATCAAATGTGCCCTTGCAGGCGTGGACGCTTTTTCTGCGTGATTTTTCACACATATAAGTTGACGCAGCCGTCTCTGGGACGCTCTCCCGGAGACGGCTGCGTTGTTATCAGTCTGAAATGGATTTATCTTCTTCTGCGGCCGCCCTGCTTGCCGGAGATGTTCCGGTTCAGGTCCGCCATTTTCCGCTCCGAGGAGGAGAGAAACTGCTTGAGCTTGTCCTCGAAGGCCAGATCGCCGGAGGGGGTGGTGTCCGCTGCCTGAACGGCGGGCCGCCGGGGAGCCGCCGCGGGACGGGGGGCTGCTGCCGGACGGGGCTGGAAGCTCCGCTGGGCGGGGCGCTCCGGTGCGGGCAACGCCTTTTTGATGGAAAGATCCAGCTTTCCGTCCTTGATGGCAAGGAGCTTTACCTTAACGTCCTGCCCCTCCTGCAAAAAGTCATGTACATCGTTGACATAGCTGTTGGCGATCTCCGAAATATGTACCAGGCCGGACTTGCCGCCCTCCAAGGCCACAAAAGCGCCGAATTTTGTAATACTGGTGACCTTGCCCTCTAAGACTGTTCCGACCTCGTACTCCATAAGTGCTGTGTTACTCCTATTCTTATTCTTGTTAAAATAATAGTGACCGGCTGTGCCGGTAATGCTCAGTTGGGTTTATCGCTCTCTGTCATAAAAAACATAAGAGTCCGAAGGAACCCAGCCGAGCTCATTTCGAGCTTGTTCCAGTAATTTTTCTTTAGTGGGACCTTCTGCGATGTCGCTCCGCAGCGTCTCGTTTTCCTGCTGGACATTCTCCACCTGCCGGGCATACTGATCCCGTTCCGCCTGCGCGGCCCGGACCTGCCCCTGAAGGGCATAAAGCCGCCAGCCCACTGTGGCCAGAAGCAGCAGGATCACCACATGGACCAGCAGATTACCTGATTTTTTCTTTTTTGCGGGTTTGACGGGCTTTGCCATGGGACATCCCTCCTTTGCGAAGGGGCTTCCATACTCCTTCAATATGTATTGTAGCGTATTTCCTGAGAAAATAAAAGAGGGTTTTTGCCTGAAATGCAAATTTTTTACAAACTGCGGCGCAAAACCGTCCCGGTAGACTCAGAAATTGGAACAATTCCATCCACCGGTCCATCCAGAAGTCCCAAACCGGCCGCAGGGGCCGTGAGAGCAGGGAAAAAAACAGAACGCCGCCGCCCAGACCTCCCAGCAGGATGAACCCCCGGAGCTGGCCATCCGACTGCCGCAGGACGAACAGAAAGACCGCCAGACCTACGGCCTGACAGTAGAGCAGGTCCAGCGGCGCCGTCAGTCGGGGGTGCCGCAGCCGCACCGCCCGCAGCAGGTCGTACAGGACCCCGGCACCCAGACCCAGCAGAATCGACAGGAGGAACGTGCGGAGCTGCTCCGTGACATGGATGGCCATGGCCTATCCGAACAGACGGCTGAAAAAGCCGCCCTGACGGTTCGGAGTGTCCTCATAGGAGATGGAGGTGATGCGGCCATCCACATACAACTCGCCCCCCTCTAAGGACAGCTTGCCGATGTGCAGGTCCTCCCCGGTGACGATCAGGGTCCCGGCGGAGGTGGTCATAATGACACCGCTCTCGTCGAAGCGCTCCACATCCTCCACGCCGGAAACGGTGAGATGCGCCCGGTCCATCAGCTCCAGCCGGTGGGGGGTGACGGGCATATTGAAGTCATTGGTCATAAGATCCCTCCCTGCCCTCAGTGTATGCGGACAGGGAGGGAGATAGAAGAACTTATTGGATCTGCCGGTACAGGGCGGCGGCATCGCTCTGCCGCACGGTCTCCTGAACGGACAGCACCTCCACGGTGACGGTCCGTACGCCGAAGCGAAGGGTGATCTGATCTCCCTCCTTCACCTCGTAGGAGGCCCGGGCGGGCTTACCGTTGACGGTGACCAATCCATTGTCGCAGGCTTCGTTGGCCACGGTCCGCCGCTTGATGAGCCGGGAGACCTTGAGATATTTGTCTAAGCGCATGATGCTTCCTTTCTTGAAAAATGAAAAAGGGGGCGTAACGCCCCCTTTACGGTGTGAATTTATTCAGCCACAGCGTCCTTCAGAGCCTTGCCGGCCTTGAACACGGGCACCTTGGAAGCGGGGATCTCGACAACTTCCTTGGTACGGGGGTTACGGCCGGTGCGGGCAGCGCGGGACTTGACCTCGAAAGAACCGAAGCCAACCAGCTGGACCTTGTCGCCTTCCTTCAGAGCGGCGGTAATGGCGTCCAGGGTAGCGGAAACAGCAGTCTCAGCGTCCTTCTTGGAAATTTCAGCGGCAGCGGCCACGGCGGCGATCAGTTCAGCTTTGTTCATGAGTATATCCTCCTGTAAAATAATTAAAATTCCATTTATCTTTTATCGCGTTTCCGCAATGAAGATCTTAGTTTTCTTTGGCTTGCTCCCAAAGAGCGATTTTTTCCGCTTCCGTATAGGTGTTCAGCGGACGGTCGGCGGCATCCGCCACCCGGCGGAACCGACCTTGGTATTTGTCGCAGGCCCGGTGCAGAGCGTCCTCCGGGTCCACACCGGACATCTGGGCAATCTTGCAGAGAATGAACAGAGCGTCGCCCAGCTCCTCCCGGATGCCGTGAGGACTGTCCACAGGCTGTCCGGCCTCCACGGCCTGCCGCAGCTCGGCGGTTTCCTCATCCAGCTTGTCCAGCGCACCGGCAGCGGAGTCCCAGTTGAATCCGGCCTTTACAGAGCGGGAGACGATCTTTTCCGCCCGCCACAGCGCCGGCAGCGTATGGGGGACGGCTTCCACAGCGTCCGCCGGGGAGGTGAACCCCTTTTCCTTCTTTTTCTGAGCCTCCCAGCCCTCCAGCGCCTGCGCGCTGTCGGCGGCCTCGGCAGCACCGAATACATGGGTGTGGCGGAACACCAGCTTCTGAGCCACGCCGTCCACCACGTCATCTGCGGTGAAACGGCCCTGCTCCTCTTCCATCACGGAATGGAACACCACCTGAAGCAGAACATCCCCCAATTCCTCGCACATACCGGGGGTGTCATTCCGGTCAATGGCGTCCAGCGCCTCGTAGGTCTCTTCCAGAAAATTCCGGCGGATGGACTGATGGGTCTGCTCGCGGTCCCAAGGACAGCCCTCGGGGGCACGCAGCAGGTGCATGATGGTGAGAAGATCCTCCCACCCATAGCGTTGTTTCCTTTGAAAATTTACCATATCTCCACTGCCTTTGCAAGCTATTTTATCCTGAAAACGTTGATATAACAGGATTTTTTATAAATCGTTCACTTCAAGCGCAAAAGTTTGGCTATTTTTTCGCCTTTAGGCAGAGCTTTTACGTCCTCTGCCTGTAAGATTCGCAGGGTAATGACCAGAACGCCGTATACCACCACACCGGCCAGAATGCCGCAGAAGGTAGCGAGGGCATTGGCACCGTAAGCACTGTGGCCGCTGAGGACTCTGGCAACAAGGCCGCACACTGCCCAGGCGGCGGCGCCCATCACGGCGGAGGCTACGATGGGCTTTCCGAACAGCCGCGTGTACCGGGGTTTCTCCGGGGAATATTTCCACACGAAGAAGAGGTTCAGTCCGCAGATGGTCAGATAGCAGCACAGGGTAGAAATGGGCGCGCCGTGGATGCTGATGTCCGGGTTGCCCACCAGAATGTAGTTCATGACCACCTTCACCACGCCGCCGGCGATGACGGTGAAAATAGGAAGCTTCTCCTTACCATAGGTCTGCAAAATGGCATTGGTCAAAATCATCAGGCAGATGAAGATCAGGGCAATGCCTAAAATCTGCAAATGGGGACCCGCCGCCAGCGCGTCCTCCGGCTGCATGGGCAGCATGAGCCGCTCAATGGGGGTGGACAGCACAGAGAGACCCACGCCCGCGGGCAGCGCCAGAATGGCGATGAGTCGGAAGGCGGAGGAAATGATGCGGTCCGCCTCAGCGTGGTCCTTCCGGGCCAGCGCCGCCGCCGCGAAGGGAATCAGGCTCATGGTGACAGGATAAACAAAGGAGGCCACCATGTTGGGCATATTCATGGCGATGCGGTACTGGCCGTTCAGCACAGCCGCTGCTGTTTCTGAAAGGCCCAGCCCGTTTTGCAGGCGGCCCATGACGATCTTGGTATCAATGATGTTGATGATGCTCATGGCGGAGTTGCTCAGGGTGATGGGAACGCCGATGAGCAGGATCTGCTTGATGATCTGGCCGCTGGAGGAGGGAACGTCCAGGGACTCCTTCCGGTTGCGGTGGGTGGCAAGGTAGCCGCACAGGAACAGCATGGACACCGCTGTGCCCGCCGTGACGCCCACGATGGCCCCCGCCGCGCTGAGCTCCGCGGTCTTGCCGATGTGCAGCACGTACCAGGCCAGGGGCAGGCCGATGCCCAGCTTCAGCAGAGCCTCCAGCACCTGGCTGACGGCGGTGGGGGTCATGTTCCCCTGGCCCTGGGTATAGCCCCGCATACAGGCCAGCAGACACACGCAGAACACGGCGGGAGCCAGGGCCTGGACGGCGGTGGCCGCCAGGGAGTTGTTCAGGAACCGGGCCAGCGCGTCCGCACGGAAGAACATCAGCACGGAGCAGACCAAACCCAGACCGAAGAACAGCCAGATGGCGGTGGAGAAGATCCGCCGCTTCTCGTTTTCCAGCCCCCTGGCGTGGGCCTGACTGGTCATCCGGGAGATGGCCAGGGGCAGGCCCGCCGTGGAAAAGGTCAGCAAAAAGTTGTAGATCTGGTAGGCGGTGTCAAAATAAGTCTGTCCCGCGCTGCCCAGAATATTGCTGAGAGGGATCTTGTAGGCCGCACCGATGAGCTTGACGATGACCACAGCCGCCGCCAGAATGGCGGCGCCGCCTAAGAAGGATTGCTTTTTCGCAGGAGTTGCCATGGATGTTACCTCGAATTTTCAGATTGAGAGGGGCGGGGCGTATCCCCGCTCAGCGGGCGAAAAAAATCTTTTCGCCCCGCTGAGCAGGTTTTCAGAACTTTATAAAAGTTCTGAAAACTTAGGATTTCAATGGCGCAGGAAACCCCTCTTAGGTTTCCCGCACACACCCTTTACCCGCAAGGGGTATGCGGCATCCGTAGAGCGGCGGAGCCGCTAACGGCTGCCCTACCTTACCGTTGCGGAGAATTTATCGCTTTATCGACAGTCTTTCGGCGGCGTACCGCCGCTATTGGTTAGGTATGCGCCGCAGGAGCGGAACATACCCGTCATTACAGCTTTTCGCCGCAGTCCCGGCAGTATACGTCCTCCGGCTGGACCTCATGTCCGCAGCGGGGGCAAATCAGATGGATGATGGGTTCTCCCTCCAACTCCCGGAGCCGGGCCTTGAGCTCATCGATCTCCCGCATTTTTTCCAGCAGCAGCTCAGAATCCGTAGGAGTGCCGGTGTGGGTGGCATACAGCAGCTCGCCCAGTTCCCGGAGACCGACGTTGACGCCGGCGCGGAGATCCGCGATCTCTAACTGCCGCTTGGCGGCGTCCGTCAACCGTTTGGCCCCCAACCCCATGGTACAGATGGCGTCCCGCGCCAGTCCTTCCGCCTTGGTCCAATACGCTTCACAGCTATGTTCCATGAATGACCCTCCTTACGGCCGTGGCCGCCCGTTTAAGTTTCGGGAACGTATTTTTGATAAAACTCCGCGAAAGCAGCCTGGTTTTGCTGAATTTTCTCCGGCCGCTCCGTGTATTCCTTGGGATACTTCAGGTTAAAGACCCGCTCGATGTGGTTGGTGCCGGGCTCCACCATTTTAGTGGAACCGCCCGCACCGAAGGACAGGATGGAGCACAGCTCCGACATGATGTCTACGTTGTACCAGCACTCCCCGCCGGGGCGGCTCCAACCCACGTTCTCAAAGCTGCCGGACATATACTTCTGCCGGTAGAGGTAGTAGGGGACAAAGCCTGCGGCCCGCAGGGAAGGGGCGGCATAGTCCAGCATGGCCTGCACGGCGGCGCCATCGGGAATGGAGAGACCCTCCATGAGAATGCGGCTGCCCTTTTTCAGCGCCAGCGTGTGGATGGTGATGTCATCGGCCCCCAGTTCCAGACATTTGTCCAGAGAACGGCGGAAGCCCTCCGGCGTATCCTGCGGCAGTCCCGCGATGAGGTCCATGTTGACGTGGGGAAACCGATAGGCCCGCACCAGCTCCATGGCCCGCACCGTATCCGCAGAGGCGTGGCGGCGGCCGATGGCAGCGAGGACGTGATCCTCCATGGTCTGAGGATTCACGCAGACCCGTGTGACGCCGTGACTTTTCAGAACGGCCAGTTTTTCGGCGGTGATGGTATCCGGACGGCCGATCTCTACCGTGATCTCCGGACAGGCGGAGAGGTCGAAGGATTCTTCCAGAGCCGTCAGGATGGCATCCATCTGATCCGGCGTCAGGATGCCGGGGGTGCCGCCGCCCATGTAGAAGGTGCGGGGCCGCAGATGGTTTTTCCGCACCATTTCTCCCCCAGCCCGGATCTCCGCGATCAGGGCCTTTACATAGGGCTCCACCAGAGAAAAACTTCGCTCCACGCTCTGACTGACAAAGGAGCAGTAGGCGCAACGGGTGGGACAGAAGGGAATACCCACATACAGGTCGATATCCCGCTTTTCCAACCGCTTCAACGCCTGATAGCCCACGGCACCAGTCTCCAAAGCCAGCGCCGCCCGCTCCTCAGGGACGAAATAGCGCGCCTTCAGTTCCCGCTTGGCTTCCTCCGGGGTCTTGCCCTCCATCAACGCCCGTGTGATGGGCTTGTCGGGCCGGACGCCGGTGAGCATCCCCCAGGGGGGCAGCGTCAGCTTTTCCGCGGCGCGGAGCGCTTCCGGCAGCTTGGGATACAGATCCAGAAATGCCAGATAGAAGCAGGCCGCCACAGCGTAGCGCCGCTGGCCTTCTTTTTCAAAGTCCGTGCCGGTGAGGGGGGATGCAAAGGTCCAGGCGGCGGTGTATCCGTGATAGTGCAGCTCCGCTGTGACCTGACAGTCCGCTGCCGTTTCCTCGGCGGCAAGGCGGCACCACGCCTCATCTTCCGGCTGTACCGCGTCATAGGTCGGTTTTTCCAAGGGGAAGAGGGTCATCAGGCTCTGTTCGACGATATAGCGCTCGTCATGACCTAAAAATTCCAGCTTCATATCAGCCTTGCTCCCGCAGTGCCATCTGCATATAGGGGTTGAAGCGCCGCTCCCGGTCCAGAGTGCTGGGCTCCATGTGTCCCGGCAGAACCCGGTAGTCCCCGGGAAGGGCGGCCAGCCGGGCCAGAGAGGCCATCATCTGCTTCATGCCGCCGCCGGGAAAGTCTGTCCGGCCGCAGGAACCAGCAAACAGGGTGTCCCCGCAGAACAGGGTATCTCCGCACAGCAGCGTGACGCTGCCCTCGGAGTGGCCGGGGGTGTGAAGCACCTGAAGCTCCAGCGTGCCCGCCGTGATGCGGTCTCCCTCGCCGTAGAAATTCACGCCGCCGAAGGGGATCCGGGCCAGTTCGCTTTTCAGAGGGAACAGCTGGGTCTGCGGACTGTCAAAATCCGCCTGATGGATATAGACCGCTGTCGGCGGCAGCATCTCCAGTAGAGCCGCCACCGCGCCGGTGTGGTCATAGTGGCCGTGGGTCAGCAGGATCTTATCCACGGTGCAGTCCAGCTTTTCGGCGGCGGAGAGGATCAGCTCCGGCTCCGCACCGGGATCGATCACGGCGCAGACCTTAGCCGCTTCATCGCAGAGAATGTAGCAGTTGGTACCGATGGATCCCACCTGCAAGGCTTGGATCTTCATAAGACACACCTCGTTGAAATCAGTTTACTCTTCCGTGTCGAACAGGATGGTGACCGGACCGTCGTTCTGGGAATAGACCTGCATATCGGCGCCGAATTCGCCGTGCTGCACATCGAAGCCCCGCTCCCGGCAGTGGGCCATGAACCGCTCATAGAGGGGGATGGCCAGATCGGGCTTGGCCGCACCGGAGAAGCCGGGGCGGCGGGAGGAGGTATCGGCGTACAGGGTGAACTGGGACACCACCAGCAGGCTGCCGCCCACCTGCTCCAGATTCAGGTTCATCTTTTCGTTTTCATCCTCAAAGACCCGCAGATTGCAGATCTTGTCCGCCAGCTTGTCGGCGGTGACCTCCGTATCGTTGGGGCCTACACCCAGCAGCACCAGAAAACCGGTGCCGATCTGACCGTTGACCTGTTCATTGATGACAACAGAGGCGTTTTTGACTCGTGTAACAACAGCACGCATGGTAGCAACTCCTTATTTAATATCCGAAAGGGTATGCTTCGTAATGGGCCTTGCCCGCAAACCGGGCAGATCCGTGTGTTTTGCATTTTATCAAGAGCGGTTCTTTGCGGCAGCGGAGAAAACCCGTTTCCAATGCCGCGAAAGATCAGCCCACAGGCCGGTTGACCTGCAGAACGCCGGAGATCTGATGGAGCTTGTTCATGAGAGTGGACAGCTGCGCTCCGTCTTTAATCTGAATCTCGATGCGGATGATGGCAAAGCCGTCCTCCGTGCTGCGGCTGTTCAGGCCCAGCACAAAAGTCTTGGTGGTGGACAGCGCCGCCGAAATATCCAGCAGCAGATTCAGCCGGTCCTTGCAGACCGCCTCGATGGTGGTGGGATAGCTGTCATTGGTATCGGTGCCCCAGGAGACATGGATCCAGCGGTCGGGCTGCTCCTTCCGCTTTTCCTCCGAGGCGTTGGGACAGTCCGCCCGGTGGACGGACACGCCGTAGCCACGGGTGATGAAGCCCACGATGTCGTCTCCGGGGACGGGGGTGCAGCATTTGGAGAACTTCACCAAACAGTTGTCCAGACCTTCCACGATAATGCCCTGCTCGCTCTTGACGGCCTTGGGCTGCTTGGGAGTGTCCGCAGGCTTGGGGTCCTCCTTGGACTCCGTCACAGCCTCTGCCAGCATCTGCTCCTGCTGCCGCTGCTGCTGGCGGCGCTGCAACTCGCCCTGGATCCGGCTCACCGCCTTCTGAGCGGTGAAGCCGCCATAGCCGATGGCAGCGTAGAGATCGTCCAGCGTGGGATAAGCTACCTTTTTCAGCAGCACCGGCAGGAATTCCGGGTCCAGTACGTCTTTCATGGCGATGCCGCAGTGGCGCAGCTCTGCGTCGAAGGCGGAGCGGCCGTTGGCGATGTTCTCGTCCCGCTTTTCCTTTTTGAACCACTGGCGGATCTTGGAGCGGGCCTCGTTGCTCTTGGCAATCTTCATCCAGTCCCGGCTGGGGCCCTTGGCGTTTTTGGAGGTCAAAATCTCTACGATGTCACCGTTTTTCAGCACATGGTCCAGCGTGACGATGCGGTTATTCACCTTGGCGCCGATCATGCGGTTGCCCACGGCGGAATGGATGGCGTAGGCGAAGTCGATGGGGGTGGCTCCGGCGGGGAGGTTCTGCACGTCGCCGTTGGGGGTGAACACGAACACCTCATCGGAGAACATATCCACCTTCAGGGAGTGGATAAACTCCTCAGCATCGGCGCCCTCCTGATTTTCCAGCAGACGGCGTACCCACTCGTACTTGCCCTCGGTGCCGGCACCCTGACCGTTCTGCTTATACTTCCAGTGGGCGGCCACGCCGTACTCGGCGATCTCGTGCATCTCCGTGGTGCGGATCTGCACCTCAAAGGGGATGCCCTCGTTGCCCATGACGGTGGTGTGAAGGCTCTGGTAGCCGTTGGGCTTGGGGGTGCCGATATAGTCCTTGAAGCGTCCCAGAATGGGCTTGTAGAGGTCGTGGATCACGCCCAGCACGTTGTAGCAGTCGCTGACGGTGTCTACCACCACCCGGAACGCAAAGAGGTCGAAAATCTCATCCAGAGATTTGTTCTGGCTGAACATTTTCCGGTAGATGGAATAAGGGTGCTTCATGCGGCCGTAGACAATGTGCTTGATGCCCATTTCATTGAGCCGCTGATCGATCTGAGCCTGGGTGCGGCTCATGAGAGCGTCATACTCCGGGCGCTTGGCGTCCAGCTTGGAGACGATCTCATCGTAGCCGATGGGGTCCAGATATTTTAAGGAGAGATCCTCCAGCTCCCACTTCATCCGCTGCATACCCAGCCGGTGTGCGATGGGGGCGTAGATCTCCATGGTCTCCAGAGATTTCTGCTTCTGCTTGGCGGGAGTCTGATACTCCATGGTCCGCATATTGTGGAGCCGGTCGGAGATCTTGATGAGGATGACCCGGATGTCCTTACTCATAGCGATGAGCATTTTTCGGAGGTTCTCCATCTGCTCGTCTTCCTTGGTGGCGTACTGGATCCGGGTCAGCTTGCTGACGCCCTCCACCAGATCCGCCACCGTGGGGGAGGTGAGCTTGGCCACGTCATCATACGTGGCGTCCGTATCCTCAATGACATCGTGAAGCAGGGCCGCCTCGATGGACTCGGAGTCCAGATGCAGTTCCTCCGCCACGATCTGCGCCACGGCTAAGGGGTGGGTGATATAAAGCTCACCGCTTTTGCGGCGCTGCTCGCCGTGATGCAGCTTGGCGAATTCATAGGATTCCCGGATGCGCTTGAAATCCGCGCCCGGATTGTATTCCCGGACGGTGTTCTCCAATTTCTCAAACTGTTCGTCAATCGTCACTGCGAATCACCTCGTTTAACCTCCGCACCGCCCCGGAGGCGGCGCAGGCAGGGAGAGGCGTAAAGATCCACCTTTCCCTGAATGGGATTGAGACATAGCGTAACCCGGTCCTCCTGCCGGGACAGGGAGATGAGTCCCCGCTCCTGAAAGACCGTCAGGGCCAGCGCGGCCCGGAGAAAACTGTCGCAGCCGCCTACCTGCGCCGCCAGAGAACGGAGATAGGGCAGCAGATCTGTTTCCAGCTTGCCCTGCTTCAGGTGCCGGTCCAGAATCCGCCAGAAGGCGGCAAACTGGTCCCGGGAGATCATGAGCCGGGCGGTCTCCTGGGCCGTGAGGGGCTGCTCCCCCGTCAGGCGGTGCAGCAGGTCCAAGGTTTCCGCCTCATGGCGGCTGGGAGTTAAAGAGGGGCGCAGGTCCACCAGCTGCAATTGCAGGGTGGTGGTGCCCCGGAAGGTATTGGCCTGCAAATAGAAGGCGGCGTCCACCCGGCAGCCGGGCTCCAACTGAGCGGCGGCCTCCGGCATGGAGAAGAAAATGGCGTCAAACCGGCTGGGACCCTTGCTGAGCCGCAGCTTCAGGTGCTTGCCTTGCCCCACGGCCTGAACACTGTCCACCGTGGCGCCCAGCAGCGCGAACACCGGGCGGGGATTCCCGGAACCATAAGGCTCCAGTTGGGCCAGATGGTCCACCTGCTCCAATGTCATATCCGCCGGGTTTGAAATGGCGGCGTCTACTTCCAGACAGCTCACCGCCCGCTCACCGCCGGAGGCGGCCTTTACGAAGCGGTTCATCCGCTGGCGGAAGGTATCGATGTTTTCCTCTGGGATGGTAAAACCGGCTGCCAACTCGTGACCGCCGAAGCCGTCCAGCAGGTCAGAGCAGGATTCCAGAGCGGAAAACAGGTTGAACCCGCCGTAGGAGCGGCAGGAGCCCTTGCCGGAGCCGTCCTTCAGATGGATCATGAAGCTGGGGGCGGCGTATTTTTCGCTGAGGCGGGAGGCTACGATGCCCACCACGCCCTGATGCCATTCCTCACTGGAAAGCACCAGCGCGTTCCGCTCCTCCGGCCGCAGCCGCTCGATCTGGGCGATGGCGTCGGCGCAGATGGACTGCTCCACCGCCTGCCGCTCCCGGTTCAGGTCGCATAGCTGCTTGGCCAGCTCCTCTGCTTTGACGGGATCGGTCTCCTGCAAAAGGTCCGCGGCCAGATCCGCAGCCCCCATGCGCCCGGCGGCGTTGATCCGGGGGGAGAGAACGAAGCCGATCTGGATGGAGGTGATGGGCTTGCCCAGCAGCCCTGCCTCTTTCAAAAGGGCGTGGATGCCCACAAAATCCGTGTGGTTCAGGGCGGCAAGGCCGCAGGAGACAATGGTGCGGTTTTCGCCCTCCATCCGCATGACGTCGGCAATGGTGCCGATGGCGGCCAGAGTGCAGTACCGGGCGAACAGGGCGTTTTCCCGGTCCGGTCCGCCCAGAGCCAGCACCAGCTTCAGCGCCACGCCCACGCCAGCCAGATATTTGAAGGGATAGGTGTCATCCGGACGGTGGGGGTCCACTACCGCTACGGCCCTGGGGAGGTTTTCCTTACATTCATGGTGATCCGTCACCACCACGTCCATGCCGATGGATGCGGCAAAGTCGATCTCCTCGTTGCCGGTGATCCCGCAGTCCACGGTGATCATCAGGGTGGCGCCCTTGTCCCGCAGGCCCTGGATGGCGTCTTTGGAAAGGCCGTAGCCGTCCTCGATCCGCCGGGGGATATAGCGCAGGCACTTGGCACCGCAGTTTTTCAGATAGTCCAGAAGCAGCACCGTGGAGGTGATGCCGTCCACATCGTAATCGCCGAAAACAGCGATGGTCTCATCGTTGGCCAGCGCCTTCTGGATCCGGGCCACCGCCTTGCCCATGTCCCGCATGAGCATGGGGGAGATCGTCAGAGAGGTCTCCCGCTCCAACGCCTCGGCAGCGGCCTCGGAGGTGGTGATGCCCCGGGCAGCCAGCACCGTGGCCAGCAGACTGGGGTAGCCGGCTTCCTTCAAAAGGGCAGTGTCCTGTTCTGATGCCGTACCGATATGCCATTTCTGATACTTCATTCGGACACCCCCATTCTCAAATCAGGCGGAACAAACAATGTTCCACATTAACAAACATACAGTATAACAGAAAAACACCGGAAGGTAAAGCACATATTTATACAGAAAGGGAATGTTTCGGCGGCTGAGACTGCTGATTTTTCGATTTCCCGGACAGAACGGGCCATCTTCAACTGAATATGCGGCCAGAAACGCAAAAAGCCAGCGCTCCCGTAAGGGAACGCTGGCAAGGTTTCTTATTCGGCAGGCTGGTCCTCTGAGGTTTCCGCAGGCAGGACGTACCGGCTCAGGTTCTGCTGAAGCTGGAAGGAGAACTCGTCATTCTTCTTCAGACTGTGGAGATAGGCGTGGGAGGCGGCCTGTTTTTCCTGCTCCTCAATGACGCTGACAGCGATGTTGGAGCAATGATCGCCCACACGCTCGGCATTGTTCAGCAGATCATTGAGGATGAAACCGAGTTGGATGGTGCACTGGCCGCTTTGGAGCCGCCGGATGTGACGGCTGCGGATCTCCTCCGTAAGGAGGTCCATAGTCTCCTCCAGAGGTTCCACCTGCCGAGCCATCTGGGGATCGTCCGACTGGAAGCTGCGCAGGGCGCTGTTCAGCAGATCCTCCAGCAGGGAGGTCAGCACATCCACCTCTTCCCGGGCAATGGGGGAGAAGGCCAGCTGCTTTTCATGAAGCTCCTTGGCGGATTCCTGCAGGTTCAGAGCGTGGTCACCGATGCGCTCAAAGTCCCCGATGGCGTGAAGCAGGCGGGAGACGGTGCGCATATCGGCGGAGGAGGTGCCGTGCTGGGAGATCTGGACCAGATAGCCGCCCAGACGGTCCTCATAGGTGTCCAGCTTGTCCTCGTTGGCCAGGATCTGCTCCTCCCGGCTGCCGTCATACTGAATGAACTGGGCTAGAGCCAGCTGCATGCTTTCCAACGCCAGAGCGCCCATGCGGTTGGTCATGACGGCGCATTCGCTGACAGCCACGCCGGGGGTCCGCATCAGCCGGGGGTCCAGGAAGGCGAAGTCAGAGGGCTTGTCCTCCGTGGAGATCACCTTGTTGGCAAGGCGCTCCAACTGCCGGCTGAAGGGCAGCAGCACAAGGGTGGTGCAGACGTTGAAGATCGTGTGGCAGAATGCGATGCCAACAGCGCCGATGGGCTCTGTCAGGAAGGGCAGATTCAGGAACATCTCGCCGCCAAACAGGGCCAGCAGACCCAGAGCGGTGCCGATGAGGTTGAAGGAGATGTGGATGACGGACACCCGCTTGGCATTGCGGCTGACGCCGATAGAGGAGATCAGAGCCGTAACGCAGGTGCCGATGTTCTGGCCCATGATGATGGGGATAGCGATGCCGTAGGTGACGGAGCCGGTCATGGCCAGTGCCTGCAAAATGCCAACGGAGGCGGCGGAGGACTGGATGATGCCGGTGAAGGCGGCGCCTACCAGCACACCCAGGAAGGGATTGGTGAAGGCAGTCATGAAGTGGGTGAAGCCCGGCATATCTGCCAGCGGAGACACCGCACCGCTCATCAGCTCCATGCCGTACATTAGAATAGAGAAGCCCATCATCACCCGGCCCACGTCCCGGCGGCGCTGCCGCTTGGAGCCCATAATGAGCAGAATACCGATCAAAGCCAGCAGGGGGGAGAAATTCTTGGGCTTGAGGAAGTTGACAAAGAAGTTCTCGCTTTCGATGCCGGTGAGGGACAGCAGCCACGCTGTCAGGGTGGTGCCGATATTGGAACCCATGATGATGCCGATGGTCTGTCCGATCTCCATGACACCGGAGTTCACCAGACCCACCAGCATGACCGTCATAGCGGAGGAGGACTGAATGGCGATGGTGATGCCGGCGCCCAGCAGCAGACTTTTGATGGGGTTGGAAGTCATGCGCTTGAGCAGCCGCTCCAGCTTGCCGCCGGCCATTTTTTCCAGACTTTTGGACATGACCGTCATGCCGTATAAGAAGAAGGCCAGCCCTCCGCACAGGGTAAAGAGCGAAAAAATGTTCATATCAGATCCCTTTCTGCCCGAGGTATCCATCGGACCAGGTATGCGCTCATTATGTTATGATATTCTACTCCTGATTATAAGTGGTAAAGCGGGGATGTGCCTATTGACAAAGCGGACAAAAAAGCGGAGAAAATCAACGGCAAGACATACTGTGTGCGCAAACTGACCAAAGAATGTCCGCGGCAGACATACGATGCGCCGCAGCCTGAAACCAGCCATAAATCGTGATGGTATATTCATAAGTACGGTTAATGCCTGCGGCGGCTGATCTCTGAAATGAACTGTGAAAAGTGCCAAACGAAAACGATTTTCCTTGTGCGCGATAACAGTTTTGCACTTTGAGCAAAGTTTAAGATTGAAAGTCTGCTATGCTTGTGCTAAATTAATACTGTCAGGAATTCGGCTTTTTGCCGGAAACATCCTGAAAAAAATGAAAAGGAGCAAATGAAGAATGAAGAAGTTGTTTGCACTGTCTCTCGCACTGGTAATGACTTTGTCTCTGGCTGCCTGCGGCGGCAAGAAGACCGAGGCCCCTGCCGACACCGAGAACAAGACCGAGACCGAGACCGAGACCCCCACTACCGGCGATGTCAAGGTCGCTGTTGTCCTGAAGACCCTGGCCTCTGAGTACTGGGGCTATGTGGAGACCGGCTGCAAGGCCGCCGCTAAGGATCTGGGTGTTGACGTGGTCGTGGTTGGCCCCGGCGCTGAGAGCGATATCGAGGGTCAGGTTTCCATGATCGAGCAGCAGATCGGCGCTGGCTGCGACGCCATCGTCTGCGCTCCCAACGATGCTGGTGCCGCTCAGGGCGCTCTGCAGGCTGCCATCGACGCTGGCATCCCCGTACTGGCTGTTGACACCAACGTTGGCATCGCTGGCCAGACCTCTTTCGTGGGCACCTCCAACGTGGACGCTGCTTATGAGGGCGGCAAGTGGGCCATCGAGCAGGCTGGTACCGACGCCAAGGCCGTTATCATCTACGGTCAGGAAGGCGACAACACCTCCAACATGCGTATGGAAGGCTATGAGAAGGCCTGCACCGAGGCTGGCGTGGAAGTTCTGGCCAAGCTGTCCGGCAACAACCTGACCGACGGCGCTACCAAGGCCATGGAAGACCTGCTGAGCGCTTATCCCGATCAGATCGACATCGTGCTCTGCCACAATGACGATACCGCTATCGGCGCTATGAACGCCTGCAAGTCCGCCGGCGTGTCTGACATCACCATCGTTGGCTTCGACGGCAACGCTTCCGCCGTGAAGCTGATCCTGGACGGCGAGCTGGTGAAGGCTACCGTCGCTCAGCAGCCCTATGAGATGGGCTATCAGGTGGTCGAGGCTGCCGTGAAGGCTGTCAAGCTCGAGCCCGTTGACGAAGTCATCAACGCTCCCGTTCAGGTCGTTACCGCTGAGAACGGCCAGGCTTACCTGGACAACCTGGAGGCCATGAAGGGCTAATTCAGCCTGACTGCTATCCATAGCTGAAAAGCGAAAAAGCCGGAATACAGCGGCAGGTTTTCTGCCGCTGTATTCCGAAAAGCCGATCATGTGCGTGCCTGCAAGCGGAAACCTGATGGGTTCCCACGGCGGAACGGAGAATTTTCGGCACGCCGGGATCTGGCAGGAACCATTCTCTGTCTGATCCCGGTTACAATACGCACAGAAGAAAACGATTAAACAGCAAGCACATTTCAACGAAAATGACCCCGGGAATCGGGATCGAGAGAGCGCTTCCGCTGCGGCGGGAGCGGTTCGGAAATCAGGAAAAACAGAAACGAGGTAATTCCATGAGCGAGTATGTCGTCGAACTGAAACATATTACCAAACGTTTTCCTGGTGTTGTCGCGTTAAAAGACATGTCTATCGGCATCAGACCCGGTGAGATCCACGGTCTGATCGGAGAAAACGGCGCAGGTAAATCCACCTTGATCAAGGTGCTCACCGGCGTTCACACTCCGGAAGAAGGGGAAATCTTTGTGGACGGCCAGAAGGTCGTTTTCAAAAACCCTGTTCAGTCCCGCGAGGCAGGCATCGCCTGTGTGTATCAGGAGCTGAACATCGTCAAGCAGCTGCCTGTCACGGATAACGTTTTTATGGGGCGTGCCGTTAAGAAGGGATTGCTGCTGGATTATCCCCGGATGCACGCCGAGGCGGAAGAAGCGCTGAAAACACTGGGACATCCGGAGATCAACGTCCACCTGGAGTGCGGTAAGCTGGGCGTGGGTCAGCAGCAGATGGTGGAGATCGCCAAGGCTGTGTCCCTGGATGCCAAGCTCATTATTATGGATGAGCCCACTTCTTCTTTGGGTGAGGAAGAGATCGAGCAGTTGATGGAGACCGTCCGGGGCCTGAAGGCCAAGGGCGTGGCCATCCTGTTCGTGTCACATAAACTGGAAGAGCTCTTTGAGCTCTGCGACCGTGTGACCGTCATGCGTGACGGCGAACACATCATCACCGAGGATACCGTGAACCTCACGGAAGACTCCCTCATCAACGCCATGGTGGGCCGTACTTTGGATAACCTGTATCCCAAGGAGTTCGGCACCAAGGGCGAGGTGTGGCTGGAGGCCAAGGGCCTCAACGAGGCCGGCGTCCTGCACGATGTCAGCTTTAAGGCCCATGCGGGCCAGATCACCGGCTTTGCGGGCCTCGTCGGCGCAGGCCGCACGGAGACCATGCGGGCGGTGTTCGGCGCTGACAAGCTGGACAGCGGCGAGATCTACGTCAAGGGCGAGAAGGTACATATCAGAACGCCGAAGGACGCTATCAAGAGAAAAATCGCCTTCCTGACAGAGGATCGTAAGGGTCAGGGCCTGGTGCTCAACCTGGATGTGCGGACCAATCTGGTCTTGGCCAATATGAAGGGCTTCTCCAACGGTCCCTTCTTGGACAAGGACCGCATTGAGCAGGCGGGCAATGACAATGTCAGCGCCCTGAAGATCAAGACCCCCTCCCTGAATGAGGTCGTCGGCCAGCTGTCCGGCGGCAACCAGCAGAAGGTGGTTATCGGCAAGTGGGTCAACACCGACGCCGACATCTTTATTTTCGATGAGCCCACCCGTGGTATCGACGTGGGCGCCAAGATCGAGGTTTACCGGGTCATGAACGATCTGGTGAAGGCCGGCAAGTGCGTCATCATGGTCTCCTCCGAGCTGCCGGAGATTCTGGCTATGAGCGACCATGTGGTAGTTATGCGCGGCGGCCGAGTGATGGCTGATATTGACCGGGACACGCCGCACTTCAATTCCGAAGACATCATGAAAGCGGCCTGGGGAGGAGAATTAGACTGATATGAAAAACACGAAAATGAAAGAGCTTCTGCAAAAGCTCGGCACACTGCTGGCGCTGTTTATTCTGATCCTTATTTTCAGCGTTACCATGCCGCAAACGTTCCCAAAAGTGAGCAACGCCATGAATATTCTGAAGGCGGCGTCCATCAACTGCCTGATCGCCTCCGGTATGCTGTGCGCCCTGATCACCGCCGGTATCGACCTGTCCGTTGGCTCCAACTGCGTGCTGTGCACCTGCACCATCGGCGTTATGGTCCAGTCCGGCATCACGAACCCCTTCCTGCTGGTGCTCTGCGGCCTGGCCGTCAGCACCCTGGCCGGTTTCATCAACGGCACGCTGCTGACCCGTCTGGATCTGCCCCATCCCTTCGTGTCCACCATGGGCATGAAGAACGTGCTGTGGGGCCTGGCGCTGGTCATTACCGGCTCCAAGTCCATCGCCTTCACCAATACCGGCATTGACGGACTCATGTGGATCGGCGGCGGCTCTCTGTTCACCACCTATTATGAGGGCACCACCAAGGTGAAGTTCCCCGGTATCCCCTTCAGCTTCATTCTGGTTATCATTGTGTTCATCATCTTTGATATCTTCCTGCGCAAGACGGCTCTGGGCCGCCAGATCTACTGCGTGGGCGGCAACCCCGAGGCAGCCCGTCTGTCCGGTATCCCCTCCAAGAACGTGCTGACCTTCGTTTACACCCTGTCCGGCTTCATGGCCGGTATGGCTGGCATCGTGTCTGTGGGCCGTCTGTCCACCGCCAACGGTAACGCCGGTTCCACCTATGATAACGATGCCATCGCGGCCTGCATCGTGGGCGGTGCTTCCTTTACCGGCGGCAAGGGCACCATCTGGGGCACCCTGATCGGCGCTCTGCTGATGGCTGTTATCCGCAACGGCCTGAACCTGGCCGGCGCTAAGAACGATGTCCAGTACATCGTCATCGGCTCTGTTATCATCCTGGCTGTTACCATCGACGTCTTCCGTAATAAGATGGAGGCCAAGGCCCGTAAGATGGCTGCACAGTAAATCGTCCCCGGACGCACTGTTGAGTTGAATTACGCCGCCGCGAAAGCGGCGGCGTAATTTTATTTTGAACCGATCAAGTTGAATGGAAGGAGACTGCTTATGAAGGAACTGCGTGTTGGCATTGCCGGTCTGGGGCGGCTGGGCCGGGTCCATGCTGCCAACCTTGCCCACAAGATTCCCGGCGCGGTCCTGACGGCGGCCTGCGTGCCCGGCGCAGACAGTCAGGCTTATGCCCGTCAGGAATTGGGACTTGAAAAGGTGTACGGCGATTTCAGGGAGATGGTCGCCGACCCGGAGCTGGACGCGGTGGCCATCGTGTCCCCCTCCGGAGAGCACTGCTGGCAGATCGAGGCGGCGCTGGATGCGGGAAAGCACGTGTTTTCCGAAAAGCCTCTGGGCGTTACGATGGAACAGTGCCTTCAGGCGGAGGCCGCCGTGGCCCGGCACCCGGAATTGGTGTGTATGCTGGGCTTTATGCGGCGCTATGACAAGTCCTACGCCTATGCCAAGGAAAAAATCGCCGCCGGGGCCATCGGCACGCCGTATCTGGTGAAATCCACCGGGATCGATCCGGAAGCCGTGGTGGAGGGGGCCATCCGGTACAGCGGGACCTCCGGCGGGATCTTTCTGGATTCTGCCATTCACGACATCGACCTGATGCGCTGGTTCCTGGGGAGCGAGGCTGCGGAGGTCTACGCTATGGGCTGCACCTTTAAGCACCCAGCCTTTCAGGACGCCGGGGACGATGAGACCGGCGTCGCCGTCTACAAATTCAAAAACGGCGCTATGGGCATGGTCCATGTGGGCCGCACCGCCCCCTACGGCTACCATATCGAAACGGAGATCGTAGGCACGGAGGGCACGATCCGCATTTCTGCCGTGCCGGAGAAGAACCGGGCTATGGTCTACGATGTGAACGGCGCCCGGACCGAATGTGTGGAATCATTCCCGGAGCGGTTTGCGGAGGCGTACCTCACGGAAATGGAGGAATTTGTCCGCTGCGTCCGAGAAGGGCGGAAGCCGGATACCGGCGTGGCGGACGGCATCTATGCCACACGGGTGGGCTACGCCACTACGGAGGCGTGGAAAACCGGGAAGATCGTCAAAATCTGATCCTTTTGCGGAGCAGGAATTCAAATTGTAAACAAGTTAGCAAAGAGAAGAACAGGCGCGTGGGATGCCCCACGCGCCTGTTCTCTTTGGGAGTGTTTATCGCCCGCAGTGACAGTCGCCGGAACAACCGGCGCAGCCGCCGCTGCATCCGCAGGTGTGCTTACCCTGCTTTTTCTGCCGGATGAGATACCGGACAATGGAAATGACAACGGCAAATAAGACTAGAGAAATGAGGAGGGTAGAGAGATTGGCACTCAACCAGGTCAGCATGAAAAATCACTCCTTTGAAAGAAATAGAAGATGGAAGATATAGAATGGAGGGTGAGGGGAAAATCAGACCTTAGTGGAAAGCTTGGTAGCTTCCTTGTAAGGACGAACCAGCATGTAGATGATAAAGGCCAGAGCGGCGATGGCAGCCACCAGACCGATGACGTTCAGGCTGCCGGTGAAGGCCTTGCCGAACTGGTTGACCATCAGGGCGCACAGATAGGCGAAGCCGCACTGATAGCCGATGGCGAACCAGGTCCACTTGGCGTTGTTCATCTCCCGCTTGATGGCGCCGATGGCGGCAAAGCAGGGGGCGCACAGCAGGTTGAACACCAGGAAGGAGTAGCCGCTGATCTGGGTAAAGACAGTTCCCAGAGCCTGATAGACAGTCTCATCACCGCCGCCGTAGAGAATACCCAGCGTACCAACGATGTTTTCCTTGGCCACCAGACCGGTGATGGAGGCCACGGCGGCCTTCCAGTTGCCCCAGCCGAGAGGCGCGAAGATCCAGGCGATCAGACTGCCGATGCGGGCCAGGATGGAGCAGTCGATCTCCTCCTCAGAGAGCATCCGGAAGCCGTCCTCGGCCCAGCCGAAGTAGGTGGTGAACCAGACGAAGATGGTAGACAGCAGGATGATGGTGCCGGCCTTCTTGATGAAGGACCAGCCGCGCTCCCACATGCTGCGCAGCACGTTGCCCAGAGTGGGCCAGTGGTAAGCGGGCAGCTCCATGACGAAGGGAGCGGGATCGCCGGAGAACATCTTGGTCTTCTTCAGCATGATGCCGGAGATGATGATGGCAGCCATGCCCACGAAGTAGGCGGAGGTAGCCACCCAGGCAGCGCCGCCGAAGATAGCGCCTGCCACCATGGCGATAAAGGGCACCTTAGCGCCGCAGGGGATGAAGGTGGTGGTCATGATCGTCATACGGCGGTCACGCTCGTTTTCAATGGTACGGGAGGCCATGATGCCGGGGATGCCGCAGCCGGTACCGATGAGCATGGGGATGAAGGACTTACCGGACAGGCCGAACTTGCGGAAAATACGGTCCAGAACGAAGGCGATACGGGCCATATAGCCGCAGGCCTCCAGAAACGCCAGCATCAGGAACAGCACCAGCATCTGGGGTACGAAGCCCAGCACCGCGCCGACGCCGGCCACGATACCGTCCAGAATCAAGCCATTGAGCCACTCGGCAGCACCGGCGGCTTCCAGAGCATTGCCAATCAGTACAGGCACACCGGGGACCCACACGCCGTAGTCGGCAGGATCGGGCTCGTCAAAGCCATTCTCCTCAAAGTAGGTGACAGCGTCCAGATAGCTCATGCCGACGGTGGTCTCCTCGTCAGCGTCAGCGGGGATGGCGTCATAGTAAACGGTCATGTCATTCATGGCCAGGGTCTCTTCGTCCTCCACTTCGATGGTGGCGGATGCGGAGTCGGGCTGAACCGCCTTCATGTCGGCCAGAGCGGCGTCGGGATCGAAGTCATCAGATTCAGTGTCCAGCTCATAGTAGGCGCTGATGGCCTCGGAGGCGGCGGTGTAATTGTCGGCGACCTCGGTATATTCGCTGGTGCCCATACCGAAGAGGTGCCAGCCGTCACCGAACAGGCCGTCATTGGCCCAGTCGGTAGCGGCGGAGCCCACGGTCACCATGGCGATGTAGTACACCAGATACATGACCACGGCGAAAATAGGCAGGCCCAGCCAGCGGTTGGTGACGATCCGGTCGATCTTATCGGAGGCGGAGAGCTGCCCCTGATTGTGCTTCTTGTAGCAGCTCTTGATAAGCTCTGCAATGTAGACGTACCGCTCATTGGTGATGATGCTCTCGGCATCATCGTCCAACTCCTTTTCGGCGGCCTGGATGTCGGCGTCGATATGGGACATGACATCGGCGGGGATGCTGAGCTTTTCCAGCACCTTGTCATCCCGCTCGAAGATCTTGATGGCGTACCAGCGCTGCTGCTCCTCCGGCAGGTTGTGCACCGCGGCCTCCTCGATGTGGGCGATGGCGTGCTCCACAGGGCCGGAGAAGGTGTGCATGGGAACGGTTTTTGTGCCCTCGGCGGCCTTCACAGCGGCTTCAGCGGCTTCCATGACGCCGTCCCCCTTCAGCGCGGAGATCTCAATGATCCGCACGCCCAGCTCCCGGGACAGCTCCGCTACATTGATCTGGTCGCCGTTCTTGCGGACTACGTCCATCATGTTGATGGCGATGACCACCGGGATACCCAGCTCGGTAAGCTGGGTGGTGAGGTAGAGGTTGCGCTCCAGGTTGGTGCCGTCGATGATGTTCAGAATGGCGTCGGGCCGTTCTCCCACCAGATAGTTACGGGCCACTACCTCTTCTAGGGTGTAGGGGGACAGGGAATAGATGCCGGGAAGGTCCATGATGACTACATTGTCATGCTTCTTCAGCTTGCCTTCCTTTTTCTCCACGGTGACGCCGGGCCAGTTGCCCACGAACTGGTTGGAACCGGTCAGGGCGTTGAACAGGGTCGTCTTGCCGCAGTTCGGGTTGCCCGCCAGGGCAATTTTGATCTGCTTTTCCATACATGCTCCTTTTGGTTTGAGTGCTCAAACCGTATTTGAAAAATTTTTGTGTTTACTCGACCTCGATCATTTCGGTGTCGGCCTTCCGCAGGCTCAGCTCATAGCCCCGGACGGTGACCTCCATGGGATCGCCCAGAGGGGCGACCTTGCGGACATAGATCTCCACGCCCTTGGTGATACCCATGTCCATAATGCGGCGCTTGATGGGGCCCTCTCCGTGGAGCTTGACGACCTTTACGGTCTCACCGATTTTGACGTCACGCAGCGTTTTCATACTTGTTTCCTCCTACTGTTTCTATCAGATTTCAAATTCAAATGGATCAGATCATGATCTTGCGGGCCATCTCCTCACTGATGGCCACCCGGGACTCCTTCACCTTGACGATGATGTTGCCTCCCAGAGCGGACACCACCGTGATGGACCCGCCGGCGGTGAACCCCAGGTCCTCCAGGTGCTTTTTTACCTCGGGATTTCCGCTGACCCTGCGGATCATGTATTCTTCACCGATATTTGCCAGTGCAAGCGGCATCATAACGATCCCTCCGAATCTGTTAGTTAAATTGAACTAACTATTATGGAAAAAGAATAGTCGGAGTGCAGCCGTCACGCTTTGTAAGGCGTTAGCCTTCTCTAACTACAGCTTAGTTTAACATCTCTAATCTCTTCTGTCAACCGGGATTTTTAAAAATATTGTCAAAATCTCAAGAGAGAAGACACCTTGCATTTGTGAAGAAAATATGGTAAAATGCCCAAAACAGCTTCATGAGGGCTGTCGCTTTCGCCAAGGCTTTTGGGTGGACGGCGATGCCCTGGATCGTGATAGGAAGAAAGGACCGGTGATGGCCGTGCAGATCCTGAAAGCATCTGAGGATTATCTGGAAACCATGCTGATGATGCAGACCAAGCATGGATATGTGCGCTCTGTGGACGTAGCGGAGCACTTGGGGGTGACGAAGCCCAGCGTGACTTACGCCACCAAGCGTCTGCGGGAAAACGGATATATTGAGATGGATAAGGACGGTCTCATCACATTGACGGATGCCGGTATGCAGATCGCGTCCAAAATGCTCCAGCGGCACCGGACCCTGACCCGTTTTCTGGTGAGCTTGGGCGTGGATCCGGAGACCGCGGAGGAGGATGCCTGCAAAATGGAGCATGACATCAGCGACCAGACCTTCAAGGCCATCTGTGACCATGCCCGGAAGCGTATGGCCTCCGCCGATGAAACAGAGGAAACCTGATAGAAACCGAAAAACCAGCGGAAAGGCTCAACCTTTCCGCTGGTTTTTTACGCTGCGGCCGGCTATAAAATCGTGCCGCCGCCCAGAACGGTGTCTCCGTCATAGAGTACCACCGCCTGTCCCGGAGTGATGGCCCGCTGGGGACGGTCGAACAGCACCTGCACGGAGCCGTCCTCCTCCACCGTCACCTCACAGGGCTGCTCCGTCTGGCGGTAGCGGATCTTGGCACTGCACCGGAACTGGCGGGGCGGCGCTTCCCAGGCGATCCAGTTGAAGTTCTCACCGGTGAGCTGCTGGGAGAATAGAGCGTCATTTTCGCTGAGGACCACCTGATTGCTCTTTGGATCAATGGCTTTTACGTACAGCGGTCGATTGGAAGGGATACCCAATCCTTTCCGCTGGCCGATGGTATAGTGGGCGATGCCCTTGTGACGTCCCAATATCCGGCCGGATTCGTCTACGAAATCACCGGGGGCGTCCGCTTTTCCGGTGTGCCGACGAATGAAAGCGGCATAGTCGCCATCCGGGACGAAACAGATATCCTGACTGTCCGGCTTTCTGGCGTTAAAAAAGCCCAGACTGTCCGCCAGCTGCCGGGTCTCCGCTTTGCGGAGGGCACCCAATGGAAATTGGGTGTGGGCCAACTGCTCCTGAGTCAGCATATAGAGTACATAGCTCTGATCCTTGCTGCTGTCCAGCGCCTTTTTCAGCAGGTACCGCCCGTTTTCTCCCCGTTCAATGCGGACATAGTGGCCGGTGGCGATGGCGTCGCAGCCCATGAGGGCCGCCCGGTCATAGAGATGCCGGAATTTCAGGTAGCGGTTGCAGTCGATACAGGGATTGGGCGTCCGCCCCTGTCCGTAGGCATCCGCAAAGCGGTCCATCACCTGACGGCGAAACTCATCGGAGAAGTTAAAAACGTAGTAGAGAATCCGCAGCCGAAGCGCTACGCTGCGGGCATCCTCCACATCATCCAGAGAGCAGCATGTGCGGCTGCTGGAGCGTCCGATGTCCTCGTTGCGGTACAGGGTCATGGTGGCGCCGATACAGTCCCACCCCTGCTGCTGCATGAGGGAAGCGGCGACGCTGGAATCAACGCCGCCGCTCATTGCAATCAGAACCTTTTTCATCAGACCATGGGACAGCCGCCCTCGCAGTGCTCGCAGTCGGGGAATTTGCTGTGGTCGTAGGGGATGTTGTTGCGGTCGTAATAGTTTTTGACAGCCGCCTTGATGGATTCCTCCGCCAGTACGGAGCAGTGCAGCTTATAAGCGGGCAGACCGCCCAGCGCATCCACCACCTGCTTGTTGGTGACGGCCAGCGCTTCCTCAATGGTCTTGCCCTTGATGAGCTCCGTGGCCATGGAGGAGGACGCGATGGCGCTGCCGCAGCCGAAGGTCTCGAACTTCGCATCCTCAATGCGGTTATCCTTGATCTTCAGGTACATTTTCATAATATCGCCGCACTTGGCGTTGCCTACCTCGCCTACGCCGTCGGCGTCGGGGATCTCGCCCACATTCCGGGGATGGGTGAAATGGTCCATGACGGTTTCTGTATAAAGTGCCATATTGAAAGCCTCCTTGGGTTATAAAAAGTAAATATTCGCGTTGTTGAGAAGAACGGAAACATTACAGCATGAACTGCTTCTTGCCGCTGGCAAGATCCTTCCACACGGGAGAAATGCTCCGCAGGTACGCCACGATCCGGGGGACCTCCTTAAGAATGTGATCCACATCCTCCTGAGTGTTCCATTCGCACAGGCTCAGCCGCAGGGAGCCGTGGGCGACCTCGTGGGGGCGGCCGATGGCCAGCAGCACATGGCTGGGGTCCAGAGAACCGGAGGTGCAGGCGCTGCCGGAGGACGCACAGATCCCGGCCTGATCCAACAGCAACAGCAGGCTTTCGCCCTCAATGCCCTCAAAGCAGAAGTTTACGTTGCCGGGGAGCCGGTGGACGGGATCGCCATTCAGGGCGCCGTGGGGGATCTGGGAAAGGCCGGCGATGAGCTGGTCCCGCAGCGCGGAGACCTTGACGGCGTTTTCGTCGATGTGATCGCAGGCATCCTTCAGCGCGGCGGCCAAGCCCATAATGCCGGGAACGTTTTCCGTACCGGCCCGCTTGCCCCGCTCCTGTGCGCCGCCCTCGATGATGTTGGTCAGGGGGATGCCCTGCCGGGCATACAGCACGCCGGTGCCCTTGGGACCGTGGAACTTATGGCCGGAGAGGGACAGCATATCGATATTCTGCTCGTTGACATTGATGTGGAGATGACCGGCGGCCTGCACGGCGTCGGTATGGAACAGGACACCTTTTTCCCGGCAGACAGCGCCGATCTCCGCAATGGGCAGGATGGAGCCGATCTCGTTGTTGGCGTACATGGTGGTGACCAGGCAGGTGTCGGGGCGGATGGCGTCCGCTACCTGCTGGGCGGTGACGGTGCCGATGGGGCCCACCGGCAGCAGCTCGACCTCAAAGCCTTCCTTTTCCAGCTTTTTCAGGGTGTGGAGAATGGCGTGGTGCTCAAAGGCGGTGGAGATGATGTGCTTCTTGCCCTTGCGCTCACCGATGCGGGCGGCGGAGATCAAAGCCTGATTGTCGGCCTCACTGCCGCCGGAGGTAAAGGTGATCTCCCGGGGTGTGCAGCCCAGACAGGCGGCCACGGTCTCCCGGGCGCTCTGTAAGGCTTCGGCGGCCTCCTGGCCCAGCCGGTAAAGGCTGGAGGGGTTGCCGTAGTGGGTCTCCATATAGGGCAGCATGGCGTCGATGGCCGTGCGGCTCATTTTTGTTGTTGCAGCATTATCTGCGTATACCATAGCGGGTTCCTCCTTTGTGGTGCTGTGTATAATATGTAAAAATTATCAGATATCTGTGGTCACAAATTCCGTCTGCTCCCGGGCGGTAAGGACCCGTTTGCCGGGTTCCACGGAGTGGGTCAGCCACACATTGCCGCCGATGACGCAGTTATCACCAATATAGGTGTCGCCGCCTAAGATCGTGGCCCCGGCGTAGATGACCACGTTGCTGCCGATGTTGGGATGACGCTTGTTGCCCTTTACCAGCGTGCCGTCCGCCTTGACGGCGAAGCTTTTGGCACCCAGGGTCACGCCTTGGTACAGCTTTACGTGCTCGCCGATGACGGTAGTCTCGCCGATGACCACGCCGGTGCCGTGGTCAATGAAGAAATAGGGCCCCACGGTGGCGCCGGGGTGAATGTCGATACCGGTGAGGGAATGGGCATATTCCGTCATCATCCGGGGCAGCATGGGGACCTTCATGAGATACAGCTCATGGGCGATGCGGAAAATGCTGATGGCTTCAAAGGCTGGGTAGGCCAGCATGACTTCCTCCCGGCAGGTGGCGGCGGGATCGCCCTCGTAGGCAGCCTGCACGTCGGTGTCCAGCGTGTCCCGGATGGCGGGGAGTTTGGAAAACAGAGTGTCGATCACATCGTCATATTGAGGGGGTTCCCGATAGATCCGCTCCAGGATCTCCCGAAGCTGACGCCGGGCGGCCGTTTCCAGTTCTTCTTTGGAGTGGGCTTCCTCCATGGCGTCGAACACATTGGGGTAGAGGATGGACCGCAGAAGATCCAAAAGCTGGATCATCTGGGATTTCAGATGGGCGTAGTTAATCATGGGCCGGTACCTCCTGTTTCGCAGATGACGGCGAAGGGGAGGCAATACCGGATATGGCAGGATAGATCATAAAAAAGCACTCCTTGAACATGATTTTGTTTGATGGGTCGGCGGGGAAGGGGACCATCAACATCGGATATCAGGAGTGTGAGTGAACGCAGTCATGTAATCACCTACAAGCTTAGTGTGGTTTAACCATATACCAACAAACCTACTTTGTCAATGGGCTTTTACACGAAAAATAAAAAACCACTCGTTGAACCTTTGCGCAGTTCCGTTTTGTTTTGCGCGCACAGGGAAACGGACCTCCAAAAAAGCAGCGGTCCGCAGCAATGCGGACCGCCGGAGTTTCAGCAAATATTTTATTCAGCCGGACGGATATCCCGGACGGTGAGCTGGTTCCCGTCCACGGTGAAACGGACTTCAAAACCGGCAAAGGAGAAGCCGTAGACCCGCTCCGGGTCCTTCTGGTAGTGGGGCCGGGGGTCCTGAGCCAGAACGCCCCGCAAAGCCTCCTGCCGCCCTGCGGGCACCTGCGCTAACAGGGCTGGGGGGATGGAAACAGACAGGGTTTCCCCTGCCGGTACGGCGGCGAAGCCTCCCAGTGCGTCGGGATGGCAGTCGGCGTAGGGGATGTAAGGCTTGATGTCCAGAATGGGAGTGCCGTTTACCAGATCCGCCCCCCGGACCCGGAGCACGGGGCCTTCCGCTGTCTGCCGGATGCCCGCCAGCTTCACGCAGGACAGAGCGATGGGGTTTGGCCGGAAGGGGGAGCGGGTGGCAAAGACACCCATCCGGGTGTTGCCCCCCAGCCGGGGCGGGCGGACCGTGGGGGACCAGGTATCCCGGATGGCCCGGTCAAAGACCCAGATGAGCCAGATGTGGGAGAAGTCCTCCAAGCCCCGGAGGGCGTCCGGGTTCTGATAGGCCGGTTCGAAAACAATGTCAGCCTCCAGCTCCTCCACCAGCCCGCTCTGCCGGGGCACGCCGAATTTTTCGGCGAAATCACTGTGGATATGGGCAATGGGCGTCATGGAAAATTTCTGGGACATGGCGGGACCTCCTGCGATCGCTCCCCCAGCCAGGACGGAGCGGAACTTTTATCTTATTATAGCAGAAGTCTGTCCTGGTGAAAAGCCCCGTGCCGCCTGATGGACAGAATGACGGAAAGCGGCGTACCGGCGGTTCGGGCGGTACGCCGCGTGGCGGGCTGGATAGGAAATGACGGCTTTACCAGCGGTCTGCACCGGGGGTGACGGAATTTTCGCCGTCCAGCAGGTCGCCGTCCCGGTCATGGACACGGCCGTTGCGGAGCATCCGGTCCATAGACGCGCCGGGAAGGTCTCCGGCAGGCTCGTTGGCGGGGTTGGGGGCGGGATTGGTGTCCGGGGCGGTGACGGTGTGGTCATCCCGCCCAATGATGGCGTCATTGTTGGGAACATTGTCCCGGTTTGGGTCCGAAACGGCGTCGTAGGCGCTGTTCTGACCGGACCCGGCGTCATTTCGATCGTTCTTGGCCGGCTCCTTGCCGCAGGCGGTGAGGGACAGTGCCAGCAGCAAGACTGTCAAAAACAGGGAAGCGCGAGATTTCATGTGCGTTCCTCCTTTGCTGGGAGTTTGCGATACCCATGGCGTAGTATGCCGCAAAGGTCTGGTTTTCACGCAAAATTTCGTTTGCTTTTTCTGGAAAAGCGCCTTGGCGGCGTCCGAACGTATGGAAGATGCTCCGCAGACCCGGCGCTTTGTGCACCCTGGTCACGCTTTCCGCTCTGGCGGAATATGATGAAAAGAGCATACCACGCTTTTTCGGACGGAGGATCGCTTTTGGGAATCCTGCCTGTATTGTTGGGGGGCGTTCCACATTTCAATTCAAATGTTTGTGAAAAACGCCGTTGACGGAACGTGAAAAAACAGGTAAAATAACAATCAGAAAACTGGTGGAGCACACCTCTTTGATTTAAGATGAGGAATTACTTGGTATAGAAAAGGAGAGCTGTATCATGTATACACAGGAAATCACCGTTAATAACGAGGTAGGTCTGCACGCCAGACCCGCAACCTTCTTTATTCAGAAGGCCAATGAGTTTAAGAGCGGTATCTGGGTGGAAAAGGATGATCGGCGCGTTAACGCCAAGAGCCTGCTGGGCGTTCTGTCCCTGGGCATCGTGAAGGGTACTACCATTACCCTGATCGCGGACGGCGCAGACGAGAAGGAAGCTGTCGGCGCACTGGTGGACCTGGTGAAGGACAACTTCGGCGAATAAGCGAACAATAAGATAATAAACAGCGTCCCTGCGGAAGCGGGGACGCTGTTTGTTATGTCTGCGGAGCAGACGAGGACGGCTCTGCTTCTGAAACGGGCACGTATGGCCCCACCGCTTCGTAGGGGACGGTAAAGACAGGGATACCCTCCGCCGCCGGGGCGATGGCGTACATGGGGTAGAAGAAGGCAAGGCCTTCCGGGGTGAGGTAAAACCGCAAGGGGTTGAACTGCTGCCGCAGCCGCCTTCGCCAGCCGTCCAGATATCGGGCATACCCGGCAGTCTCCTGACGCTGGATCTCCTGAGCGGCCAAAGTCAGCAGGCGCCGCTTCCAGCCCCGCCGGTGCGGAAAAAAGCTCGGAAGCGAAACCGGATAGCCCCGCCGCAGGTCCCAGGTATCGCCCCAGCGTCGCAGCAGAATGTGTCCATTGGCGGCTGGCTCCCGGATTTGGGTATACAGACTCCAGAAGCCGCCCTCGTTGTAGGTGACCCGAAAGGACAGCTCCGCTTGGAACTGGGGAAGGGGGCGGCTGTCTGCCAGCGCCTCCCGGCAGGCTCGCACTGCCATGGGAAACAGCCAGCGGTCACAGTACCGGAGAAAGGCCCGGCACTGGGCGCGGTAGTACCGCCGGATACGCCGGGCGGTCCGGTTCTCCGAGCCCACAGGCTCAGGGAGGGACACCTGCGCGGTAAGCACCGGAAGTCCCTCCACAGTCCATTCCCGTTCAGCGGAAAAAATTTCGGTGTTCAGTCCTGATGTGACTGCTTCCACAGCGCTGCCTCCTTTCCTGACACTGTCGCATCCTATGCGGCCCGGCTGGGAAGGGTTCGGCAGCTGAAATTAAAATTTAACATTTGGAGGGCTTCCTTTTCTCAAACTACTGTGTTAAAATGTAAATACTGAAAGTGAATCCTGCAATTTGTGCGGAAAATATGAAATTATGGAAGAAAGGTGCCTCCTTTATGATCAGAATTGGAAAAAAGGAAAAAAGTGATAAGCTGTATCAGGCGATTTTGCAGTTGAAGGATCCCCAGGAGTGCTATGATTTTTTTCAGGACCTCTGTACGGTTTCCGAGCTGCGCTCCATGGAGCAGCGGTTTGAAGTGGCCTCTCTGCTGAATGACGGTATGATCTACAGCGACATTCTGGAGCAGACCGGCGCGTCCTCCGCTACCATCAGCCGGGTGAACCGGTCTTTGAGCTACGGTACCGGCGCGTATGAGCGGGTCTTTGCCCGTCTGAAGGCGGAAAAGGCCGAGGAAGAGGCGAAATGAGCAGTTATGACGCACTGGCCGCCAGCTATGACGGCCTGATGGCGGATGGCGTGTACCGCCGCCGTGCGGACTATCTGGAAAAGCTGTTTCAGAAAAGTAGGATCCCGGTGCATACCGTTTTGGACTTGGCCTGCGGCACCGGGACCATCGCCTGTCTGCTGGCGGCCAAGGGCTATGCGGTCACGGCTACGGACCTGTCGGAGGAAATGCTGACTCAGGCTATGAGCAAGGCGGCGGCTTTGGAACAGCCGCCGCTGTTTGTGCAGCAGTCCATGCCCCGGCTTCGTCTGCCGGAGCCGGTGGATGCCGTGGTGTCCACGCTAGATTCCCTGAACTATCTGACCCGGGAAAAGGATATTCGGGAGACCTTCCGGCGGGTATTTCGCGCGCTGAAGCCCGGCGGCAGCTTTTTCTTTGATGTCAACACACCATACAAGCTGCGGCGGATGGACGGACAGCTCTATACGGACGAGACCGAGGAAAGCTACTGCGTCTGGCGAACATTTTTCTCGGAAAAGACAAGTATCTGCACCTATCAGGTGGACCTGTTCCAGCTGCGGGCAGACGGTACATGGGACCGGGACTGCGAGGAGCACAGGGAGCGGGCGTGGAGCGCGGCGGAACTGACGGCGTTTTTGACGGACGCGGGCTTTGAGGCCGTCAAGATCACCGGCGACCTGACGGCCCGGGCGCCTAAGGATACGGAGGACCGGTGGATCGTCCGCTGCCGGAAGCCAGTGAACTGACAAAGGAGTAATGGAAAATATGAGCGATCAACTGGTTCGTGCCATCTCCAAGGATGGCTTTGTAAAGGCGGCGGCGGTGTCCACCCGGGCACTGACGGAGCGTGCCCGGCAGATCCACCAGACCTCTCCGGTGGCAACGGCGGCCTTGGGCCGCCTGCTGGCGGCCGGTTCCATGATGGGCAATGAGCTAAAGGGAGACGGTTCCAGCGTGACCCTCCGCATCAAGGGCGATGGCCCTCTGGGGACGCTGCTGGTGGTGGCGGACAACGAGGGCAACGTCCGGGGCAGCGTTCAGAATCCCCAGATCGACCTGCCCATCCGGGAGGACGGCAAGCTGGATGTGGGCGGCGCTGTGGGCCACGGCGGGACGCTGACGGTCATCAAGGACCTGAATCTGAAGGAGCCCTATGTGGGCAGCGTGGAACTGCTGGGCGGCGAGATTGCGGAGGATCTGGCCAGCTATTTCGTGGAGTCTGAGCAGATTCCCACGGCTTGCGGCTTGGGCGTGCTGGTGGACCGGGACCGGAGCGTACTCCGCGCCGGCGGCTATCTCATCCAGCTTTTGCCCGGTGCGCCGGAGGGCATCATCGACCGTCTGGAAAAGGGAATCATGGCGGCGGGACCCGTTACCAATCTGCTGCTGGAGAACGATGACCCGGAGAGCCTGCTGCGGCGAGTCATGAAGGATTTTGAGCTGGAGATCCTGGAAACGGTCCCCGTGGAGTACCGCTGCTATTGCAGCCGGGAGCGAATGGCCGCGGCGCTGGTGAGTCTGGGCCGCAAGCAGCTTACGGAGCTGGCGGAGGACCCCAACGGCATCGAGCTGACCTGTCAGTTCTGTGACAGCCGTCAGAGGTTCACCCCGAAGGAGATCCGGGAGCTGCTGGAAAAGGCCTCCGAAGCCTGACCAAACAGACCTTCTGCCCCCTGTGCAGCAGGGGACAGAAGGTCTGAAAAAAATAAAAATAAAAAATTTGAAAAATTGGGTTGACATTTGACCTGCTTTCACATATAATAGCTTTTGCCGTCTGACGATGACGGATGACGGAAACCTGGGAGCATAGCTCAGCTGGTTAGAGCACCTGCCTTACAAGCAGGGGGTCACTGGTTCGAGTCCAGTTGTTCCCACCATAAAAATGGCCCGGTAGTTCAGTTGGTTAGAACGCTAGCCTGTCACGCTAGAGGTCGACGGTTCGAGCCCGTTCCGGGTCGCCAAATTCGCTGCTGTAGCTCAGTCGGTAGAGCGCATCCTTGGTAAGGATGAGGTCACCAGTTCAAATCTGGTCAGCAGCTCCAAAAAACACCTGAAATCTTCGGATTTCGGGTGTTTTTCGTTACAAAAATGCACTTTTAGGTGTGGGTCAAAATGTGGGTCAACCGCCTGACCCACACCGTGACCCACACAACGAAATGCGTAGAAAGACTTAAAGAGTACCGGAGAGGAGGCTTTGCCTTCTCTCCGGTATTTTTGCGTCTTTTTTCTGCTTACATGACCCGCGCCATAAAACTGCCCATCGTTTGTGCTGCCTCGTCTTGCTTCTGCCTTGTAGCGTGGGTATAGGTGCGGAGTGTGAATCCGGCGTCATAGTGGCCGAGCATACTGCTGACGGTTTTGACGTCCACGCCATTTTGCAGTGCCAGCGTTGCGAAGGTATGTCGGAGATCATGGAATCTGATGTGCGGCAGCCCAGCATCCTTCAGGATCTTCTTGTGCAGGTTTACGACGGAGTCTGGGTAGTACATCTCGCCGGTTGCCGGCGAGGGGAACATGTAGGGATTCTCAGGATGCTTGCCATGTTCCACTATCAGCAGATCGACAGCCTCCTGTGGAATACTGACTTTTCTGACCGAAGTCTCCGTTTTGGGGCGGGAGAGTGTCAGTTCGCCATTGGGATTCTTAACATATTGTTTGCTCACGGAGATGGTTTTGTTTTGGATGTCGAGGTCGCTCCAGAGAAGCGCCGTGATCTCACCCTTCCGCAAGCCCGTGACCAGTTCCAGATAAAACATGGGGAGCAGTCCTCTCCTGTCAGCGGCATCCAGATAATCCTTAATATGCTCCGGTGGAAGAATCTGCATTTCGATTTTTTGCACTTTCGGTGCGATGCAGTCCTCGGTCGGGTTCCGCAGGATCAGGCGCTCCTTGACCGCCCGTTCTAAGGCGCTATGCAGCATGAGATGCAGGCTCCGAACCGTGGTGCTGCTGAGTCCAGGGTTGCCGTGACCGCTCTTGCGAGCGATGCGTCCGTTTTCCATCAGATCTTTGTAGAGCTTTTGTAAGTCATGGGCAGTCAACTTTGTCAGTTTGATGCTGCCGATGCGTGGGATCGTGTATTGCTCGACCATCAGTTGATAGCGATTTGCTGTTGAGATGCGGATATTCGGTTTTGCGTAGATCTCATACCAGCTACGCAGCCAAGTTGCTACCGTGTACTCATCCGCACGGCTGACATCGATTCCTCTGGTAGCTTCCATTGCGGCACTAAGCTTTGCCTTGCATTCCGCCTGTGTCTTACCCAGCACATTTTTGATGATGCGCTTTCCTGTTTCAGGGTGGTAGCCTGCTGTGTAGCGACCCTCCCAACGCCCGTCTGCACGTTTGCGAATGTTGCCTTCGCCGTTTGCACGTTTTTTCGCCATTTAGTCCTCCTGTTCCGCCGGATGGCAGATGTGTTCTTCTTCCTCTTGCTCAAAGGAGTAGAGCCCATCTGCCTCCAGCTCTTTCGCCATGCCCCACGCCAGCTTGAAGCCCGCCGTGAAGCTCATCAGCTTGGATTCAACCAGCAATGTGTTCTGTGCGTCCAACAGCCGCAGCAGCTTTCCGCGCCCAGCGGCGTCCATGTCCCGCCGCAGTTCTTCCTGCGCGTATTCGACCTGCTTGTCCAATTCACTGTGTTCCTGACGGTCGAAACGCTTTTGCAGGGCTTTCATGTAGTCATACATTGCGGCACCTCCTTTTTGGCAACCACAACACATACCACAACCCGGCGCACAAAGCTACTGTTTTCCGAAATGTTTCTTTGACTATAGCGGCGCAAAAAATACGTTTCTAAACCTGTTCACGTGTGCATCCGCATCGAGCAGCCCTTTTTTGTGGCGGGGAGTGTACTGCGCTCATCCGCCAGCAGCTCCACGCCGGGACGGGTAGCGACATAGCGTGTGCGCTGGGCCAGCTTTGCCGCGTTCTGTCCGCCCTTGAGGTAGGGGGAAATCAGTACGATCCGGGCCATGTGTCATCCGGCTCTATGCGCCGCTGACTCCGCACCGCGCTCTCAAAACTCACCTGACCGTTGGTGCGTTTCACCTCATCCACGGCGTAGGCTCGCAGCTCCCGTGTGTGAATGGGATCGGCACGGAAGTGGGCGGCGATGGTGTGGCACAGCATATTCAGCTCCACCGCGCACTTGAAGAGAATGCGGCAGAGCCGATTGTTGTTGTCGTCCAGCGTACCTTGAATGGCTGTGAGGATGGCCAGAGAGATGTAGGTCGTGTTGTCCTCCGTGCCGAGATAGCCCATGTAGAACCGCAGGGCCTTATCTACGAATTCACTGCGGCTTTGACAGTTATCTGCTTCCAGCCAGCCATCCATGCGGCTGATCACGCTGGGGCGCAGCCAGATCGTAGTGCTTTTCTTGTTATCATCCATAGTTCTTCTTTCCTTTCTGTGACATCGGTCAAAATCGCAGCAAAACCCTGTAAACACGGGGGTTTGCCGGATGACCGACTGCGATTATTTTGCAAAACCGCCAAACCGACTGCGGTTTGCGTTTCCCTGAAAAGCCCCGCACTGCGGGGCTTTGTGGGCGGGCCGCACGCATAAGCGACTGCGGCCCTTTATCTTGTGCTTTTATCGAACGGGTAAATAAGGGGCGAAAACCTCCGAAACGGGACTTGGTCGGGAGGGGAATACGCATCCCCAAGGGCTCAGTTTCCCACTGTCGGACAGGATTCACCGGGCTTTTTCACACATCGCTCACAAACGCCGCAACGTTCGTTTCAAGGGGATGCGTCGGGTACACACGCCACCCCGGCTCCTAACCGTGCACACAGCGGCTCACACGGCGAAACACGGGCGTTTCGGATGGGGGTGGTATCACTACCCTCGGAGCGTTCCACACGTTTCGGAAAC
>OIWO01000365.1_pt1 | contig 52696 bp, 49 predicted proteins | sample 1587641 | NCBI WGS metagenome assembly OIWO01 (sample SAMEA3888924, study PRJEB22519) | human gut metagenome | biome: human gut; feature: human-associated habitat; material: faeces | place: Denmark | collected 2010
GAGTGCAAAAGTACTAACTATTTTTCATTCCACCAAATCTTTTCGCAAAAAAGTTGCTTTTTTAGTCGGTTTTTAACATCTATAAAGATTTTAGCATGGCGATTTTTTGTGTATACATTATTATATATATGCATGCGTGCGCTTGCGTGCATATGCGCTTGAGCGCGCACATGATTAAATTATGGTATAACTCAAATCATGCTTAGTTTTAGACAAAAATAGAAACAGAAAGATGAATTTTCCTCCGATATTTTTTGTCTATTCACATATTTATATTACTTTTGCAGCAGAATTACATAAGAAGCATTAAAACAAGAACAAGCATCATGAAAAGATTTACGATTATCATTTCTTTCATTATGCTCACCTTCATGCCGCTCATGGCACAGGTGAAGCAGACCGTTGCCGTTCTCGGTGACTCGTATTCCACTTTCGAGGGGTTCATTCCTAAGGGTTATGCCACCTGGTACTCACCTACGACTCCACCAGAAACTACAGATGTAAACAAGGTTGAGCAAACCTGGTGGTGGCAAGTTATCAAGGAAGGAGGCTATAAGATGGGAAATATCAATTCCTATTCTGGTGCTACCATCTGCAACACTGGCTACCGTGACGAAGATTATACCGACCGTTCTTTCATCACCCGAAGTTCTCTTCTTGGCAATCCGGATATCATCCTGATTTGCGGTGCTACGAATGACAACTGGGCTGATGCCCCGCTCGGCAACTATCAGTATAGCGGCTGGAAGCGCGCAGATTTGTACTGTTTCCGCCCAGCCATGGCCAAGCTGCTTTCAGATATACGACAGCATTATCCTAATGTAGAGGTATATTTCATCTTAAACTCTGAACTCAAGGATGTAATCAATGAGTCGGTAAAAAAGATCTGCAACAAATATCAGGTTCCTGTCATTGCTCTTCATGATATTGACAAGAAAAACGGTCACCCTACTATCAAGGGAATGAAAAGTATTGCTGACCAGGTTCTGAAGGTTATAAAAAAGTAAAGAAATAATAAGGTTTAAATAGATAAATGATAGATTCAATACAAAACATTTTAGTTCAGGTTAGCGATTTCCTTTGGTCGTATATCATCATCACCGTCTTGATATGCTGTGCCCTGTTTTTCACTTGGCGTACCCGTTTCGTCCAGTTCCGCCTAATCAGAGAGATGATCAGGCTGCTGATTCATCCCGACAAGGTACAACCGGAAGAGATAGGACACGAAGAACTGTCGATGGAGATGAAAGTGGATGGCGAAATGAAACACATTTCTTCCTTCCAGGCATTCGTGGTAGCATTGGCTAGCCGTATTGGCACCGGTAACCTTGCCGGTGTGGCTACTGCTATCAGCATCGGTGGTCCGGGAGCTGTATTCTGGATGTGGATGCTGGCTTTGCTGGGCTCAGCATCCGCTTTCATAGAATCAACTCTCGCCCAACTTTACAAGCGAAAAGGCAAAACATCTTTCTATGGCGGACCGGCCTATTATATGAAGTATGGTTTGGGAAAAGGATGGATGGGTATTCTTTTTGCCGTGCTGATGATCATTACCTTCGGCTTTGCCTATAATTCAGTGCAGAGCAATACTATCTGTCTGGCATGGCAGAAGGCTTTTGGCATAGAACCTGCCACCATGGGAATAGCCCTCACTGTGCTCACCTTGCTCATCATTTTCGGTGGCATCCATAGAGTGGCTAAGTTCTCTTCTACCGTGGTTCCAGTGATGGCTGTGATTTATCTTCTGATAGCTGTAGGTGTTGTTGTTTGGAATATCACCAGTCTGCCAAAGGTTCTGCTTACCATTGTTGAGAATGCCTTCGGATTCAATCAGGCTGCTGGCGGAGTTCTTGGCGTTACTGTGATACAGGGTATCAAGCGAGGTCTGTTCAGTAATGAGGCAGGTGAAGGTAGTGCACCGAATGCAGCTGCGGTAGCTACAGTCAGTCATCCTGTAAAACAGGGATTGATACAGGCTCTGGGTGTTTTTACAGATACGCTGGTGGTATGTTCCTGCACCGCTTTCATTATTCTGGTGAGCGGTGTGGATCTTACGGCTTCAAATGGTATTCAACTCACCCAGGATGCCCTGACCCACGAAATCGGAAACATCGGCAATCCGTTTGTTGCGGTAATGATATGGCTGTTTGCCTTTAGCAGCATCATCGGCAATTATTATTATGGAGAAACCAACGTGAGATATATCAGGGACTCCAAGCTGGGTGTATTTGTCTATCGTCTTGCTGTAGCAGCAATGGTGATGGTCGGAGCGGTAGTATCTCTGGATTTTGCATGGAGTTTTGCAGATATCACGATGGCTCTTCTCACCCTCTGCAATCTCGCAGCCATCGTACTGCTTTCCCGCCAGGCCGTCTTCTTGTTGAAAGACTATCGCCAACAGAAGAAGGAAGGTAAGAATCCTGTATTCACCAAGGATAAGATGCCAGAGATTGCTGATAAACTGGAGGCATGGTAAATAACAATGATGGATTTTCATTTCGCGAAAATCTATCCTTCATACAATTCATCAACAAAATTCCCCGATACGAATCCTGCAGGAATACTGAGGATTCATATCGGGGATTTTTTTATGCGCTAAACTATTTTATTTCTTATAGTAATCGTATAAGAAAGCATCAAGATAAGCACCACGCATGTTGGTCTTATAGAAATTGCCATCCTTATCTAGGATGAGACAAGCTGGAATACCATTGATGCCATACTCGCCCATCACCATACCGCCAAAACCTTCAGGATTGCGAACCTGTGTCCAGGTCATTCCTTCCTTGGCCATTGCCTTTTTCCAGTCGGCATCTCTCTCATCAACGGAAATACTGATGATGTTGAAATCCTTGTATTTCTCGTGTACCTTCTTGAGATGTGGAATCTCCTGACGGCATGGGCGACACCAGGAAGCCCAGAACTCCAACATGGTGTATTCACCCTTCTTGATAAGTGAAGAAAGCTTCACCTGCTTGCCTTCAGGAGTGACAACGGTACCATCGATATAATGGTTGCCGATAGCTGTATGCTTTGCCATCTCTGCCTGCATCTGCAGCATCGGATATTGTGCAGAAGAACTCCAGTCGTTCTTCAACCAGCCCATCATCTCGTCAATCTGCTGAGAGGTATATGGGGTTGGTAAAGAAGAGAAACTCTCAAGAAGCAAGTCGAAGGCTACCAGAGAAGTGGTATGCTGCTGAATAAACAGACTGGTCTGATGGCGCATTTCCTCCTGCAACTTGATGGCTTCCTTGGCAAGGGATACACGCTGTGCCAAATCGGTAGTCTGGTTGATACTATCATCCATCTTGTGCATCTTGTCCTGAATAGGTGACATCAGTTCAAGATAAGCCTGATAAATATCCTGAGTGGTAGAACCCTTTACAACAGGCTCTATCATACTCATATCACGCTCTGCAGGAAAACCGGTAAGATCTACATCGTAGGTCATCGGCTTATTCTCTACATAGACTCTTGTTGAGAATATTTTCTGATAGTCAGGCTCAGCTGTACCAGGCTTGTTCATATCAATAACCATCTGATACTGCTCAGGCTGGTTAACTACCCCCTTGAGGGTGAACTCACCATTCTTGATTGTAACACTATCCAGATTGGTAACACCTTCCAATCCATACTTCTGCAACATGACAGAACAGCCGTCCACGTTACCTTTAACCTTACCTTTCATCTCAAAATTCTGCGCGCTGGCAGCCATTGCAAGTACAAGACCGGCAAGTGTCATCATGCAAGTTTTCATTTTCATCTTATTCATTTTTTCTCGATATTATTTATTATATAATGTTTATTGATTCACATATTCCGGATTCTGAACCAGAAGATTATTGGCTCCCATAGATGCCTTTGGTATAGGAAGAAGATATCGGCGGAAGCTAGGAAGTTCAGCTTTCTCATCTTCTGTCCAACTCTCGAAACCACCCTGACGGTTATAACGGCAAAGATCGAACCATTCTTCCAGATTTTCGTTACTCATATCACACAACTTATGCTTGAGAATTTCACCCAGAAGATCACTGTCGGCAATAGCGTTCACATCGTCCTCAGTATATCCAGCACGTTCGGTGACTGTAGCCAAGAGCGTACGAGCCTTAGCATACTGACCCTGACGAGCCTCTGCTTCGGCAGCGATATAATAGACTTCGGCAAGGCGCATGAAGTAATAGGAGTCTTCGAACATAAACTCAGGAGTCAACTTGCTGTACTTGGCAATTCCAGTCATGCCTTTACCCGTGTATGCCCAAGTATAAAGAGGATCGTAGGAAGCTGCATCATCTTCACCTGGAGGGAATGGGAAATCGCCACCATCACCACCAGGGATAACTATTCCACCATCATCTCCATCACCAGGCAATACAACATCACCGCCTTCGCTGCCATCACCGCCAGGAATCACGACATCACCGCCTTCACCTGGATTAGGAACTACTACATCCCCACCCTCTCCCGGATCTGGAACAACGATATCTCCACCTGTTTCATCATCTGGAACTAAATCATCTGCCACCTTCTTGAGGAGTGAACCTGGAGAAAAGGCAAACCAAGAAGCATCCATCAATTCATTCGGATTAGCAGTATAAGGGGCGAAAAGCATCTCCTTGGAATTGAACTGTTCTGTAAAGATATTAGCATAGTCGCTCTCCAGTTCATATCCTGCTGCTTCAGCCTCATTAATCACTTCTTCAGATAATCTTGCTGCCTCCGGATAGTTATCCTGAGCAAAATACATCTTTGCCTTCAAAGCCTTGGCAAAAAGACTGCTCATATGATAATGATCTACCGGATGCTGTTCGCAATGGGCGATGGCATAATCGAGATCTTCAGAAATCAGCTTGTAAGTATCAGCTACAGATGAACGCTGACGAACCTGATTATCTCTTACCAACTCATCCTTGAAGAGGCAGACTCCGTATTGGGAATCCTGCTTCCAGTATTCTCCGAAACATTTCAGGAGAGTGAGATAAGCCAAAGCACGCTGGCAACGAGCCTCTGCAATCATCTCGGTACGTTTTTCCTCTGTCATGCCTGGTATCTGCTTATTGATGTGAACCAGGAAGGTGTTGGCGGTATTGATGACATTGTAGTAGGCTGTATAGGCAGTCTCCACATTACTGTTATTGGTCTGGATGTTTTCTGCCGCAAACTCATCTACACCCATCACCATCGCCTGAGTCTGGGTATGCGCCATAGAGGCGATACCATATCTCAAGTAAGATACACCTGTACTGCGCCAGGAAGCGTAAACACCATTGAGAGCAGTCTGAGCAGATGCGGCATCGGTAATATAATTCAAATCGGTTACCACATGGTCTGGTTCCATATCATCGATGCTGCCTATCAAGTCGCACGATGTGAATGTGAGCGCTGATACTGACAGTAACGCCAGAAATTGATATCTTATATGTTTCATAATCTTCGTTTCTTTGAATGAGTTAGAATTGCAATTTGAGACCGAATGAGAACGAACGGCTCATTGGATATACATCCTTGGTCTCGGTTGTCTTGGTAAAGGCATTTGTGGCTGCCATATCTGGATCCAAACCTGGCCAATCGGTAATGGTAAAGAGATTGGTAGCGGTGAAGAACACCGATGCACCACTCACATGCAAGCGCTCTAACCATGCTGGCTCAAAGGTATAAGAGAGCGTGATGTTGCGCAAACGGAAGTATGAGTTGGAATATACATAGCGGTCGTTGGCCTGTGTGTTGGTATAGACACTAGGCATCCACATCAACTTGGCATACTTGGCATCGGTGCGATCCGGTGTCCAGGTGTTGCCATACATCTCGCGCAAGATACTCATACCGATGGCTCCACTGGCTGATTCCTGCATCGTGCTGTAGTAGGCATCACCACCAAACTGATACTGGAAGAGCATAGAGAGCGTGAAATTCTTATATGAAAGGGTGTTTGACCATCCTCCGAATACCTTTGGCTCTGGGTTGGCAATCGCCGTACGGTCGGCCTCTGAAATATAGCCATCACCATTGGTATCTACATACATGTAGTCACCTACAGCAGCTCCATCCTGATAGAAATCATATCCCTTGTCCATAGCCTGTTCGTTTAACTTACTAATCTGATCCTGACTCTGGTAGATGCCTGCCACTTTATATCCCTTCACGGTTCCCATGGCATGGCCTTCCATATAGAGATCCTGATGCATCATATCGAGAGTTGAACCATTGAGCTTGGTTATCTTATTCCTGTTGGATGAGATACTGAGCATAGTGTTATAGGTGAAATCCTTGGTACGAACCACATCACCACCGATAGAGAATTCAAAACCATTGTTGGTAAGGTCAAGAATATTGCTGTAATAGGTGCCGATACCAAACTCAAGGGCGATAGGAGCTGGAGCCAAGGCGCCATCAGTCTTACGATGATAGATATCAAAGCTACCAGTCAGACGACCATTGAATAAAGTAAAGTCGACACCAGCATTATACTCGGTTGTCATCTCCCACTTGATGTTCTTGTTTGGATAAGTAGAAGCAAGGGTGAGTCCGCTCTGTCCGCCATACTGATTACCATTGAAATATTGGATATAAGAAAAGTCTGATACGTTGGTGGAACCAGTCTTACCCCAACTCAAACGGAACTTCAGATCATCAATATCTCTTACAGATTCCAGGAAAGGCTCTTGATTGATGCGCCAGGCCAGAGAAACTGCAGGGAAAGTACCGCGCTTGTTACCCGGTCCAAATTTTGATGACTCATCGGAACGGAGACTGAAGTCGAGCAGATAACGTGAGAGGAAATCATAGCTCAAACGGCCATAGAGGGAATTGAGTCCACTCTTGGAATAAGTCTCGGTTGGCTTATTGACGGTGGTTGCAGAACTGGCATTGTTCAATACATCATCGTTAGGAAAACCACTATAAGCCTGGTCGTGTTCCTTGCTCCAATACCTGTCAGCACTATAACCAGCCATCACGTCAAAACGATGAGCTTCGGTAAGCGTAAACTTGTAGTCGGCACGGAAATTGATAGAAGTATTGGTGTTGCGATAGTTGCTCTCAGCCAAGGTTGATGTTGGCTCCATACCCAACTGTTCCGGGAGTGTAATCTTTGGCGAGAAATAACTATTGCTGAAGATGAATCTGGATATATTGGCATCAGCATGAAGGGTCAATCCCTTGACAGGCTTAATATCAATATAAGCATTGCCAGAGAACTGATCATTTTCATACTTCGTCTTGCGCTGGAGTTTAGCTACCGCATTGGCATCATTATAGGTATCGGTATAAAGACCGAACTTATCTACACGCTGGAAATTGCCATCCGCATCGCGTACAGCCAAATCCGGACGGGTCATCCATCCGTCATTATCATATCCCAAGGCAGGATCGTTGCTTCCACTCTTGCGTGAAGAATAGGTATAATCAAGCACACCTCCCACGGTGATGTATTTGTTGATTTCAGAATCTATAGAGAGTCTTGCACCATATCGCTCCATACGGTCATTGAGTAACAGACCTTCCTGGTTCATTCCGTTGAAAGAGAAAGAATAGTTGGTTTTGTTGCTTCCACCTCTGACAGCCACATTATACTGATGTGTAGGTGCATTCTTGTTGATTACCTCATCTGCCCAGTTGACATTATCCTTGCCATAAAGACTCTCATTAAGACCATTATAGGTATAAAGACCCGTTTCTTCATTGAGCGAAACATTTCCATACTGGTTAAGAATATAATCAAAACCATACATACCTACTATCGAACTGCCGTCATTCATGCCGTCTATAGTATTACGCAGAATCTCGTCCTGCACATTCTTGTATTCAGAAATGTTCAATGGCTTATAGTTCTTGATAGGATTACTGAACGAGAATGTGTAGCCGAAATCTACCTTGGTCTTTTCATTGCGCTTTCCGTTCTTGGTCTTGACAATAACGACACCATTGGCTCCACGTGATCCATAGATCGCAGTAGCTGCGGCATCTTTCAGCACATCGATACTCTCAATATCGTTTGGTGAGATATTGATGAGCGGGTTGATGCCGGTATCCTCCATAAAGGTAGGAACGCCATCAATGACATAAAGAGGCTGGTTGTTGTTACCTTTACCCGATTTAGGATAAGGAGATGTAATACCGCGGATGTTTAACTTGAGAGATGAACCTGGCTCACCATTTGCGGTAGTAGCCAATACGCCCTTTACAGTACCCTGAAGAAGACCATCGAGGGTTGGTGTGGTAGCAGCCAACTTGCTTATCTGTTCCTGACTCACGGTAGAAATAGCGGTAGTTACATTCCTACGGCTCTTGCTGCCGTAACCGATGACAACGAGATCATCCAGCGCAACATGATCCAACTCCAGCATCATGTTTTGCTCTTTTACGCCACGAAATTCAATACTCTTCGATTTGTAACCAATGCTGGAAAATACAATTTTAGGATGCGCCATAGATGGAAATTCCAGTATGTAGTTACCATCAGCATCTGTGATAACGCCATAGCTTGTGCCTTCGATCTGCACCGTGACACCTACCAGAGGATTTCCCTCGGAATCAATCACTCTTCCTTTTACAAAGGTATGACCTTTTTCTTGCACATTTTCAATACCAGCCGCAAAACTAGTTTGAAATGGGGGGGGCAGCCTGCACAAAGCTGGCTGAAGTTGCTGCCAAGAAAAGCAACAAGCTTTTTTTCTTCTTCATAATAACTGAATGTTAGTTAAACTTCATGTTCATGGCACAAAAGTATAAAAAATATCTAAAACTATAGCATAATGTTATACAATTAACTTATTTTTTACACATATTCTTGTACTTTCTCCTATTTTCCTTACATTTTCCCGGTTTTTAAGTCTTTTTCTCTAAAAAAATGCTATCAGTAAGCGTTCAAATCAAACAAAGTGTATTCTGTTCTCCGTAATATATTATTTAAAGAGGATCCCATAGCTTTTGTGTTATGGAACCCTCCCCTACTCTACTTAGAGTATCATTTCTTCATATTCCAGTCCGAAGACATCCGCTACGGCCTTGAATACCACCTTTCCATTTACGATATTCAAACCCCTATACAGGGCTTTATCCTCCTTGCAGGCCTTTCGCCAACCCTTATCAGCAAGCGCCAATGCATATTTCAGCGTAGCATTGGTCAAGGCTGTAGTAGAGGTATTCGGCACAGCACCAGGAATATTAGCAACTGCATAATGAACGATTCCATCGACCATATATGTCGGATCAGAATGTGTGGTTGGATGCGATGTCTCGAAACAGCCACCCTGATCGATTGCTACATCAACAAGTACAGTTCCTGGCTCCATCAATTTCAACATATCTTTCGTGATAAGATGCGGCGCCTTATCACCTGGTACGAGCACACTACCCACAACGATATCCACATCTGTCAATTCTCTACGAATATTATGCTCGTTGGAATAGAGCGTGTGTACATTGATAGGCAGCTCCATCTCTAACTGACGAAGACGAGACAAACTGATATCTGTAATCCATACATCAGCACCCATTCCTGCAGCCATTCTTGCTGCAGCTTCTCCTACGGTTCCGCCGCCCAATACCAAAACCTTGACGCGGTTCACACCAGGTACACCACTCATCAGTTTTCCTTTTCCACCCTTTGTCTTCTGCAGATAAAAAGCACCATTAATAATGGCCATTCTTCCTGCTACTTCACTCATCGGAATGAGTAAAGGCAAATGGTGGTTATCTGTCTCCACAGTCTCATAAGCCAGACAGACGGCACCACTCTTGAGCATGGCATCGGTAAGTTCCTTGTCACAGGCAAAATGGAAATAAGTGAATACAAGCTGGTCTTGATGGATAAGTGGATATTCCTCAGCGATAGGCTCTTTCACCTTTACTATCATTTCCGCCTCACGATATACACTCTGAATGTCGGGTAAGATTATGGCTCCTACCTTTTCATACGCTTCATCAGCAAATCCGCTGTTCTCTCCAGCCGTATGCTGAACCATCACTTCGTGTCCGTGTCGAATGAATTCAGCTACTCCTGCTGGTGTCATTCCAACACGGTTCTCATTATTCTTAATCTCTTTTGGAATACCAATTTTCATGATGTTATAGTTTTAAAGGTTCGACATCAGTTTAACTCTGTAAAGATACTGAAAATTTCAATAGGTTGTATGCACTTAGAGGAAAAATTAACATATCTTATATAAACTATTCCTGTTGAATATACTTATTTTAGTTTATTAGGCAATTAGACTAAACTAACATTCTAACTTTATAAATGATAGATATTCTACAAAAAGGATAATTAAAATGCTGAATTATAAAGTGTTAACATGTTAGGTTTGTAATATACATGCTTATCTTTATCTCGCCAATCATTAGATTATTATAATTGCTGGCAATTGGTACATTTGTTTAATCGTATTTTTATATTTTCATCTATTCTAACATACGTTTTTACGGCTATTAGTTTATCGGTTCTTAAGTTTATATGACTATACATAGATATGTTTATTCATATATTAGTATAGTCATTTATTAGTATAATTGTTTATTGGTATAATCATTTATTGGTATAATAGTCTATACAAATATATGTTTAATAGAATATTTATATATAAGTTTAATTAATTTGTCCGTCTATTAGGATATCTGTATTTTCGTTTAGTAGCATATTCGAAGTGATGCTTATTCTTCATGAAGATTGTTAGAAAAGTATAAAAAAAAGGATATTTACAAAGAAATAAGAAGATAAATTCTTTTATATCAACTATTTTGGCTATTTTTGCAACCAATATTAGAACTAAAGAACATTAGATAATCCAGAAATAAGACTTTTAGTCTTTCCGAACGAAAGAATATAAGTCAATCCGTTTATTCTAATTGCCAGCAATTCTAATATATGTAAATTGGATTAAACAATAACGTGAAATAAGGAAAAAAGAAATATGAAACATGAACTACAGGAAATTGTTGCAGTAGTGAACAACAAGGGTGGAGTAGGCAAGACGGCTACTGTGCAGTCTCTGGCTTCTGGCATAGTCCGGTTGAATCACAACCTCAGGGTTCTGGTAATAGACTTAGACCCACAATGCAACCTCTCTTCGCTTTTCGGAGTGAGAGATAACGAATATGATAACATATACAACGCCATGTGCAAACAGAGTGGTGTGCCAGTCTACAAATGTAAAAATGGAGTATATGCAGTTCCAGGATCTGCTCAGATGGAAAATATAGAACAACACCTTCCAGGAGGCCCTTCACTGAGAGAACAAATGAAGAGCTACACGGTATTACTGGGATGCTTGCAGGACAACGATTGCCATGACATGACAGGAGAAGGACTGAAAAACGTATTTGATGATTTCGACTACATTTTCATCGACTGTCCTCCAGCACTTTCCAAGAACACTTATAATGCTTTGGTTGCAGCGAGCAAGATTTTGATTCCTGTACAGATGGAAGCATTATCTGTCAAGGGAGTAAGTGAAGTACTCAGCGTAATGGATGAAGTGAAGGAGTTCCACATGAACGATAATTTGGAATTACTTGGACTCCTGCCAGTTATGGTAGATGAACGAACCAAGATTACCAAGCAGTTGAGCAAACTTTTAGGCGAAAAACATGGCGACTTAATTCTGCCTTGCCGTATCCGACGCTCTGTAAAGTTCCTGGAAGCTCAGGCACACGGACAAAGCATATTCGAATATGCACCTTACTCAAGTACAGGTATCGATTACGAAATTGCTATCAAGCGCATGTTCAACATCAAAATCTAATCTTGGTAGGGTAGGTTGAAACATGTAATAATAAAACAAAAGAAGATAAACTTATAAAATATAAGAATTATGGCTGTAGCAAAAAGAAATTTAGAAGAAATTGGTGAGTCTCTTGAAAATATGGGTATGAACGACCGACCAAGTTTATTAAACACAGAAATGGCAAAAAGCGAAGAGGATAAAAATATATCTAAAGGTGGTCGCAAGAGAAAAAGTTACTGGACTGCAGAGGAAAGACGCACCAGAACGAGTGTGGCTACATATCTTAACAAGGAAGAACTCCTTCTCCTGAAGATGAAATGCCTCTCAGATGATATCCCACAGGAAAACCTGCTCTACAATATCCTGATGGATTACTTGAAAAAGTAAGTAAACAAAAAGTAGTTATTAAAAGGGTGAAAACCACAAAACTGTTTACCTAAAAAAGCGCTAAGCTTAAAAATAAGGTATAAGTTCCTACAAAAACCACATTTTTGTTTACCAAAAGAATGATAATTATAGATTATTCTTTATAATAAATTATATATTTCTTATTTATTACAGAAAGCATAATAGCTTGATTAATAATGAGTTATATTTGAAATGGTAAATAGAAAAGTGGTTTTAGGTAAATAGGAATATGGTTTATGGTAAATAGCTTGGTGGTTTCGGGTAAATATTTATGTGGTTTTAAGTAAATAAAAAAGTGGTTTTAGGTAAACAACTTTGTGGTTTATGGTAAACAGAAATGTGGTTTTTATATGAGTGAACCAAAAGGAAACAAGAATCTGGTGTGGATTAACACACCTTTTTCGCTGACAAAATTGGATAAGCAATATACATTATTGCAACAAAACATATTGATGGTTGCAAGTACCCATCTGCAGAAGTATGTTGAAGAGTATTTTACCGAGAAGAGAGTGCTTGGAGATGCACGCTCCGACTATCTTTTCGAGAAAGGAATAGAGCATGCTGTTATGGAGATTCCGCCCATCAAAATAGACATCAAGGATTTTCAGGTATCAACGGAGTTTCATAATTATAAGAATCTGCGTGATACGCTGAAGAACGATATCCTCAACCTGTCGGTGCGTGTAAAGACGGATAGCAAGACAGAGAAGATACAGCACGTATTTTCAAACATCGAGATTCCGACAACGCAGAAAGGCTATACAAAGAGCGATGGTGAGAAAGTAGAACGCATCAAGGGTGAAGTAATACTTGAGATAGATCCAAAACTCACTATGAGCCTTTTTGACATGCGTCAGGGATATATTCACCATATCTCCATGATTGCTAAATATTCCAAGAAGGTGAATACACCTCGACTCTATATATATCTGCTTCGTCAGATGGGACTAGACAAGAGCTTGGATGTTAAGGTTGAGTTTTTGCCGATGAAACAGTATTTGGGTCTGGTAGAACTTGATGAACATGGCAATATTCTGCTTGACGACAAGGGGGAGCCTGTGATGAATAAATATCCTAAATTCTCGCAATTCAGAAAACAGGTACTCGATGTGGTAAGGGAAGATCTCAACAGAATGGCTAGTCGCAGTGAGACAGATATCGTATTTGATGAATTTTCTGAAGAAGACTTTGTTTATCGGAACGGAAAGCATAAGGGAGATCCTGAATATGTTATCTTCCATATCAAGCGGACGGATGTAGGTATCAATCATATCGGAGATAAAGATGCAGATATTGCTCGTCGTCTGAATGAAAAAATAAACCGTAATAGGGGAAAGAAAACATCTGATGATGCCACGCAGCAGGGAGATCTTTTTGCGCATGTATATCAGAATCCTGACAAGAAGATAGAAGTAGACACGACTCAAGGTTTTGAGCAATGGAATCAGTTTATTTCGATGGTACAGGATACCAGTCAGCAAGCCCTGTTGGGCAGATGCAAATTCATAGGAATCAAGAATGACAGATTCTGTATTGCTGCTAGTGATGATGATTTTGCTGCTTTGAAAACATCGGGTCTTGAAAGGCTGGCACAAGAATTTTTTGACTGTGTCGGTTCATTCATGCCTGTATTCTATAGAGGCTAAGCAGAACAAGAAAGCAGAAGAGGAAGTAGGGGAGTACCGTACTTCCTCTTTTTGATATATAAAACCACATTTCTGTTTACCTACTTTTAAGAATGGCTTATCATCATAACCACAAAACTGTTTACCTGAAATGTCATGTATATAATTCATTTCATTTTGAGGTTATATTAATTATTTACCAAATCCCGTGTTATAATTTGATATGTAATAAGTTATATCATTTTTATATCAGTCTTTTATTCTTAGGTAAACAGTTTTGTGGTTTCTGGTAAACAAAATAGTGGTTTCTGGTAAACAAAATAGTGGTTTCTGGTAAACAGTTTTGTGGTTTTTATCTTGATAAGATACTATTTTTTATCTTATTCTATTTGAAATCAGACATCTGAATACAATTTGAATATGTGTATAACTATCAGTATATTAGTATGTTATGTAAAACGCCTAAAGGAGTTGTCTAGACTTTTATATTTTTTCTTTAGTAGCAACTGAATAAGAATTTAAAAACCACAAAACTGTTTACCTGGCAGAACGTTCATCGATTTTTATCATAAACCACATTTCTGTTTACCTGTTTTTCTCATGAATTTAACTAGGTAAAAACCACATTTCTATTTACCTAAAAAGGAGCAACTGCTTTTTACTAGGATAGGTAAACAGTTTTGTGGTTTCTGGTAAACAAAATAGTGGTTTCAGGTAAACAGTTTTGTGGTTTAGGTAAATAGAATAGTGGTTTTGGTAAACAAAAATGTGGTTTGTGCTACAAAATGCAGTGATTTTTGGTAAACAACTTTGTGGTTTATGCGTAGTTTTTTGGTTTTAGGTAAACAGTTTTGTGGTTTTCTCCTTATAGAGAATCAAATTCTTAATTGTCTAATTGTAGAATTGACTAATTGACGGAAAAACTACAAGTAAGTTTCTTTTTTAGGTTATTATTTTGTCATTGAACTGCTTTCAAGTAAGTTTTCACCGCATTCACAAGTTCTATGATGGTTATACCAGTCATGGTCCAACGTGAAACCAGAGCCATCAGCTTTTGAGGTCAGGAATGAACTGTTTGCGCCTGATGGAAAACTCTTGCAAACTTTCAAGAAAAAATAGTGCCAAGAAAACCCAATGGTCTTTTAGCCTTTGGATTTTCTTGGCACAAAATTTAGCCTTAATCTGTTTCCTTATGTTTATGTAAACGGCTAATTATCTTGTAGCCTCTTCCGTATCTTTTGCCTTTTATTCCAATCAGACCACCATTATAATAATTCAGAACTTCATTTTTATGGAGTCTTGATAGGGTGGTGTTGAAACAGTTTATCTTGAGAGTAGGATAGAGTTGCATAGTCTTATCAATAAGACTCTCTTTGGTTTGCGGGAGGGACTCCTCTGTTAAGACTTTTACCATCGTAGATGCCAAAGAAGGTTTGGAATTATCTTTCAGGATAGTCTTTTCTTTTTTCTTTTCCTTCTTCTTATGGTTATCTACAGTTGGAGTGGCAGTCTTTTTCTCTTCCTTCTTTGCCTGTTTGGCAAAGGATTCCGCATTGATGTCAAGCTTCAGTCCCAGAATTTCCGAAATGATGTTCTTGAGGACATAGATGAACAACTCGCTGTCTTCACTCTTGAGTGAGGTCTCTTGTTTCCAGTAGCGACTCTTGAAAGCAAGTTGGGTCAACTCTTCAATCTCCTGTTCAGAAATATCTTCTTTGTTAGCAAGACGTGCATTGGCCACATTGAGGAATGAAGCAAAGGAGAAGGTGGAGAATTGACTTGGAATTACGTATGTGAAAATATGATTGTTTTCTCCCTTTGCTGAAGGATGTTTGAGATTAATCATACTCATCCCTTTTACCAGAGCAATTAAAAAAGCCATGCTGGCGTATGAGAGATTTGTATTTTCAACCTCACAGATTCCTTTATAGTCGAGGTTCTTATCCGAGATAAAGTTCATGGTAAAAATACCATAGTTAGTCCATTCTGTAGAATGGAGCAACTGCTGGAGTGTGGGATCTTCTGGTGCACCCAAGCCTCTGTTAACGCTATCTATATAGCGACGCATTGTTTCTACTTCTTCCCATTGGAGAAGTGAATCATCTCCCGGCTCATGGTTTCTGATGCAGCCGATGGTTCCCAGTCTGATAACATCAGCAGAAGTTGAAGTTCGCAGGTGATTTGCGAGCTTGGCAAATAAATTAGGCATCCAGTCGAAATCATCAACTGGCGAATCTATATAATCTTCCTGATAGTAATTGTTATCAGTAAAATCTAAATCTTGATACATGCTATATTTTGTAAAAAATTGAATTCAAATCTTTCATTTGCAAAGGTAAGAAAAAATATTCTATTCTCCAAATTTTTGGCTAACTATTTGAACATCAGAGTATATTTTATGGTTTTGTTTGCTGAAAAATCACAAAAAATGGTCTTACTTGTAAAAAAAGACAGACTTTTTAATAGTTTACAGGTCAAAAGGTGAGAAAGAATCTGTATTTTTTCTTGTATGATTAAAATGTTTTTTCTAACTTCGCAGCATGATTTAACGTGAATAATAATACTTATATATATAATTAAGGTGAAAGCATTTACATATATCCAGCAAGGAAAGTTTGGCTTCACAGAAAAAGGGAAGCCTACGATAATAGATGAGCATGATGCCATCGTAAGAGTAACGCTGAGCAGTATCTGCACCAGTGATCTTCATATCAAGCATGGTTCTGTGCCTCGCGCAGTACCGGGGATTACTGTTGGCCACGAAATGGTAGGCATTGTAGAGGAAGTAGGGGAGAGGGTTGCGATATTTCCGGGATAAACAAGAGAGAGGGTGTGCAATTAAGTCTGGATAATTGTTGGCGCATAACAGTTGACCACCGCATGCACAACAGGTGTTGTGCATGTGCATATCAGCTGTGATGCAAGCGCACAACAGCTGTTGTGCGACCGGAGATACTAACTGTCTCAACAACATATCCTATCTTTTCCAACAACATATCCTATCTTTTCCAACAACATATCCTATCTTTTCCAACAACAAGAGAGGGTGGGTCATGGAGTTATGACCCACCCTCTCTTGTTAAAATGCAATGTTCTGTAAATATTAAGCTTTACTGCCAGGAATGGCAGAAGCAACGCCTTGGTGCATCATGCGCGATTTTTCCTTAGCCAAGGCTTGCATGTCTACAGCCACATCGTCTTCATCTACGATTTCTACGCCAGTCATCGTTTCGATTACGTCTTCCATGGAAACCACTCCTCTCAGACATCCGTATTCATCTACGATGATAGAGATGTGTTCTCGTTTTTCCAACATCTTTTCCCATATCTGGTATAGAGATTCATCCTCGTTGAAGGAAAGAATAGGACGCATCAGTTCGGATAATCTGGTTTGGAACTCATCGTCTGAAACCAATTTGAGAACCATATCTTTCAATACGTATCCCACAATGATATCTTTATTGTTGTCATAAACGGGAATGCGTGAGAAATTCCATTCTTTCTGTTCGTAAAACTCCTTGGTAGTCAGATTCATGTTGGCTGATTCTACTACGATGGATGGAGTCATCACCTCCTTGGCCTTTACTCCTGCCAGGCGAATGCAGCTTTTGATGATCTTGCTTTCCGATTCGCGGAAGATGCCTTCTGTAGTACCTACGTCTACCATGGCCGATACCTCTTCGCGACTCACGGAAGCCTGGTGGTTCTTCGGAGTAAATACCTTAGTGATAAGTTCCGAAAGCAGTACCAAAGGATAGGTGATGAAGATGAGCACACGGATGATCTTGGTAGATGTCATGGCAAGAGAGCGCCAATATGAAGCTCCGATGGTTTTCGGGATGATTTCTGAAAGTACCAGAATCAGAAGGGTGAGAATGGCGGAAATGATGCCGAAGTATTCTTCGCCAAAGAGTTTCATAGACTCGGCTCCTACACCGGCAGAACCGATGGTGTGGGCGATAGTGTTGAGTGAAAGAATGGCACCCACCGGACGGTCTACGTTGTTCTTATACTGTTTCATCAGTGAGGCAGTCTTGCTGCCTTGATTCTCCTTCATCGAGATAAACGACATCGGAGTAGAAAGTAATACCGCCTCCAGGACGGAGCATAAAAAGGATAGTGACAGAGCACCTAAAAAATATAAAATGATTAAACCCATGTAATTTTAAATTCGTTAATAATATGTTATCTTAAGCAAGATAGATATTATTTCCGAAGACTACAGTTGAGGATGTAATGGGGAACATTACATCTATGTTTATCCAATATCAGTGTATTTATATGTATCATCACAATATGTTTCAATTTTCTGCAAAGATATAGATAAAAATACGAATTTACTATGTTTTTGTTGAAAATTAAATTGTTTTAATATGATTTTGGTAAATCTGTGTAGAAGTATAAAAAAATCTAATTTTAACAATAATATAATGTATAATTCATCAAGTATTTATGAATATTAGGTATTTTTGCAATCAGCATTTAGAAAATTGATTCAATATGAAAAAGAAAATACCTATCATTCTCCTTAACTTTACCGGCGTATACGAATTGGAGGCATTTGCCTCAAATAAGAATATTATCCATGTAGATTGCCGGGACATGAAAGGGGTAGACTGCTATTGTGACGAAGAGGGTAGAGAGGAACTGCATCGCCGATTGGCTCCTTTTCCTGCCAAAGCCGTTCATTTCATAGATTCCGGAGATTTCCATTATCTTACGGAATATTGGGTGTCAAGAATTCATGAACCTTTCTCGCTCATTGTTTTCGACCATCATCCGGATATGCAGCAACCGGAATGGGAGGGTGTTGTGTCATGTGGCGGTTGGGTGAGAGATGTTTTGGAGAAGAACCCGTTTGTCAAACACATTATCATAGTGGGGGCATCGGACGAGTTGATAGCCCAGGTGCCTGTTCACTTAAGAGAGAGGGTGTTGTTCTACAGTCAGGCAGAGATAGACCATCACCAGGCTTGGCCGTCGAAGGCTGGTAAACTTATACATGAGCCGGTTTACATATCCATCGACAAGGATGTATTGAGAAAGCAGGATGCCATCACCGACTGGAGCAATGGAGATATGACACTTATGCAGCTCCAAGCCGTGCTTCGCATCATCTATGCCCATGAGAAAGTGATAGGGATAGATATTACAGGCGAATGTTCAGCTACGCTTGACTATTTCTCCGAGTTGAAGGATGCTGAGATTAACAACGAGGCAAATGAAGAATTGCTAAGGATGATTCTGGAGGAGAACCATCCTTAGCCTTCTTAAGCGTAAGCTTGAAGAATATGGTCTAGCTCGTCGAGTTCTTCCTCCTTTGTTGCCCAGCTTGTCACGAATCGGCAGATGATTTCATGTTCGCTCTTTCTTTCCCATATCTCGAATGCTACCTTTTGGGAAAGGGCTTCGTAGAGGGCAGGTGAGAGTACTACAAACTGCTGATTGGTTGGGGAATCGTAGGCAATGGCGATACCATGCTTTTCGAAGATGCTGCGGATGCGGGTAGCCATAGCGATGGCATGGCGCGATATCTTGAAATAGAGCTCATCCGTAAACAGCGTGTCAAACTGGATGCCGAGCATTCTGCCCTTGGCAAGCAAGGCTCCATGACGCTTCACGTTGGTGAAGAAGTATTTCGGTGCCTTCATGCCCGAGAATACCACAGCTTCTCCCATCATGGCACCCACCTTGGTTCCACCGATATAGAATACATCACAATGTTTTGCAAGGAATGGCAAGTCATAGTCGCATGCCGCTGAAACCAGACCGTATCCCAGTCGTGCACCATCGATGAAGAGACGGAGGTCATATTTCTGGCAGGTTGCATACAGCGCAGCCAGTTCTTCTCTGGTGTAGACCATTCCGAACTCAGTCGGCATAGAGATATAAACCATGCCTGGCTGTACCATGTGAGGATGCGATTCGTCGGCTAGGAAGGTATCCATATAGGCTGACAGGGTGCCGGTTGTCAGCTTGCTGTTTTTTCCTGGCAGGGTAATGACCTTATGCCCGAAAGCTTCTACTGCTCCTGATTCATGTACCTCGATATGACCGGTTTCCACACAGATTACTCCTTCGCATCCCATAAGGACGGAATCAATGACCGTGGTGTTGGTCTGTGTACCGCCTGTCAGGAAGAACACTTCTGCAGTCTCATTGTCCACAGCCTTGCGGATTTTCTCTTTTGCAGATTCTGAGTATGGATCAAAACCATAACCAGATGTTTTATCACTGTTTGTCTTGCCAAGAGCTTCTAGAATCTCTGGCAGCATACCATTGTTGTAATCACTTTCAAATGAAATCATATTCTTAATATTACGTGTTTTAATTTAAACTAATTTCTTTATTCTGTTTCTATTTTACTTCTGTCAGAAGTACCCGTCTGTGAGTCGATGATATAACCATACAGATTGCAAAGGTAATGATATTTGCTAACATGTGAGTAAAATAACTATTAATTAATCAAAAATGGCCCTATTTCAGGTATAAGTGGTCATTATACAGATGTCATGTTCCGTCAGTTGACCAGGCTTATTTTTTTTACAAAATCATGATTTAAATCCTCTGAAAATCACGAATTTCCGCTCGGAAAATATTTCTTGAAGAATATTGGAAATATGGCGAAATTCGTAATCGTCAGATATTCAACGTGTTATAAATCTCACTAATTTCTTCGGAAATCCGGAATTCTGTAGTCGTACAACTATAACCCCTATAGTTGTACGACTATAACTCCAGAGTTGTACAACTATAGCCTATATAGTCGTACAACTGTAGCCTTACGGTCGTACAACTATAGGTGATTCGTCTTGCAGAGAGCAAGTAATACGCTATCAAACCAAAAGATTTTTATCATCATGACCTTCTAGATTGAAAATACGGAAATTGCGATAATTAAGAAACAATATTTGACACCCGAATATTTCCGAAGTCCAAATTCCAAACTGATATATACGTACCGCCTATTTACCATAATCACCCTTAGAAAAAATGGAAAACATGCAAAGTTAAGAAAAAAAATGGTTAACAATGGCAAATAACCAAGAAAAATTCCATGAAATAATAATTTTTCATAAAAAGAACAATATATTATACCTTTTCTTGCGTAATCTAGATTTTTTTGTTAACTTTGCACGAAAAGTACAATATAATACACTACTTGGTATGAAAATTCAAGAAGTAATGAAATTGCAGCGTAAGGCCTTGGGGATTACCCAGCAAGACCTCGCTGACATGTCTGAGATAGCCATTTCTACCATCAAGAAAATAGAGAGCGGTAAAGGAAACCCTTCTTTATCTACGGTTGAAAAAATCATGGATATCCTTGGCATGGAGGTTAAATATGAGATTCGTCAAACAGTTTAAATAAAGTAAGTCATGAGAAAAGCTATCGTTTATTGTCACGACATAGAGGCAGGACTCTTAGAGGAGTCAACTCCTGGCAGAGGTTATACCTTCACATACGACAAGCAGTATATGATGGATAGGACCCACGATCCAGTCTCACTTACCATGCCTTTCAGGGAAAGGCCTTATCAGTCTGATTATCTATTCCCTGTTTTTACCAATATGCTTCCAGAAGGAGCAAACAGAAAGATAGTCTGCAGAAGTTGGCGCATGGATGAGAAGGATTTCTTTGGACTTCTTCTGAAGATAGCAACCCATGATACGATAGGAGCAATAACCTTAAAAGAAGTAGAATCATGAAAGAATTAAATCATTGCCCATCCACCCTTGCAGATGGTTTTTCCACTTACTCTCCTACAGCTTGCAAAAAACTGTTTGATGGTCAGACAGTGTCGCATTTGCTTGATTTTGAAATAGATGAAATCAGTAAGACATCAGAGACTATGATAGCCATGAGACGTATCTCCGTATCTGGAGCTCAGGAGAAATTTCCTGCAGTGATAGAGAATGGAATCATCAGAATCTCGCAGACGGATGAACGCTCTCGCTATATCCTGAAGCCAGCACCTTGGGACAATACTCTTTATACCAGGAAGCAGATTCCTGCTAACGAGCATCTTACCATGCAGATAGCCTCACAGGTATATGGTATCATTACAGCAGAAAACGGTCTTTGCTTTACCCCTCATGGAGATATGGTATATATTACCAAGAGATTTGACATAGCCAAGGATGGAAGCAAATATCTCATGGAGGATTTCGCCTCTCTGGTTGGTAAGAATGAAGCAGAGCAAGGTACGTTTTTCAAATATGATGGATGCTTCGAGGATATTGCCTGTGCAATAAAACGATTTATTCCTGCCTGGATGATAGCCATGGAACGTTTCTTTAAGTTGGTTGTATTCAATTACATCTACGGTAATGGCGACGACCATCTGAAAAACTTCTCCATCATGAGAATTGGCGAGCATTACCAGCTTGCTCCCGCCTATGACCTGATGAACACCTGTCTCCATATCGAGGGCGATGATTTGGGGTTGAATGGGGGGCTTTCTCTGACTCTGGAGAAAAGTGATCTGTATGAGCGGACAGGACATCCATGCCGTCTTGACTTTGAGAGATTCGGAGAGCATATCGGTCTGAAGAAGAAGCGTATAGAAATGATCCTTGACTCTTTTTCTTTATTGCCGGACGAAGTAGAGCATTTGGTCAACAATTCTTTTTTGACTGAAAAGATGAAACGTACCTATTTGCGAATAGTCAAAGAAAGAATTCAAAGATTCAATCGTAAATCAGAATGAGCTCCATGAAGGGTAATCATTCCCGGACTATCAAGACATGAGTAGTTGATAAATCATTGATTAACAATATAATAATATCCAATGAAACTTAACAAAATCCATCATGTAGCCGTGATTTGCTCCGACTATGAGAAATCCAAGCATTTCTATACAGATGTGCTCGGAATGAATATAGTAAGTGAAAATTATCGTGAAGGACGTGACTCCTGGAAGGCAGACTGCTGGCTTGATGACTCGTATGTCATAGAGCTCTTCTCCTTCCCTAATCCACCTGCACGTCCTTCCTATCCGGAAGCTGCCGGTCTGCGCCATCTTGCTTTTGAGGTGGATGATCTTTCGGATACAATTGATGAACTTGACAGTAAAGGCATCGCTCATGAACCCATCCGTACAGATGAATATACTGGCAAGCGATTTGTATTCTTCAGTGACCCAGATGGTTTGCCGATAGAACTGTATGAAAAATAAAAAACTGTTCAAACGTATCTGATACAATGCAGCAAGTAAACATTCAATATTACAGTTCGCCTTGTGGAGAAATTATCCTGGCATCGGTGGGCGATGAATTATGCCTTTGTGATTGGAATGAAATGCCATGTGCAGAGCGCAATAAGCTTCGGCTTTCGCGGTATATGAAGGCTGAGTTCAAGATTGAAACATCCACTATCTTGGAACTGGCCAAGACGCAATTGGACGAATATTTCACCGGCAACCGCAAGACATTCGATATTCCGTTGCACCCTGTAGGAACTGATTTTCAGAAAAAAGTATGGCATGCATTGCTCAACATACCCTACGGAGAAACAAAAAGCTATAAGGAAATAGCCATGAGTATGGGTAACCCCAATGGCACAAGAGCCGTTGCTGGTGCTATCGGAGCTAATGGTATCTGCATTTTCATTCCCTGCCATCGTGTTATCGGCAGTAATCATTCCCTGACAGGTTTTGCCGGAGGATTGGATGCGAAGAGAAGGTTGTTGGAGCTTGAAGCAGAACATAAACAACTTAAAATGTTGATTTTCAAATAAGAAAAAATACAAAAATAAAAGAAATGAACATCAAGTCAATAGGTAGTAAAATCAAGGGAAATCCTAAGATGGTAGAGGGTACGGTATATTCCATGCTCATCATCTGTAGCATTTCCCATTTCTTGAATGATATGATTCAGTCGATTATCCCTTCCATCTATCCGATTGTGAAGGATAAGTTCGACTTCTCGTTTGCACAGATAGGTATCATCACGCTGGTCTTCCAGATGACGTCTTCCATCCTGCAACCTTTTACGGGGCTTTATGCTGACAAGCATCCCCGTCCCTATGCTCTTTCCCTCGGCATGTGCTTCACCTTGGTGGGCTTGCTCCTGCTGGCTTTTGCCGAGAATTATTTTCTGATTCTCCTGGCTGTGAGCGTCGTAGGTCTGGGCTCATCCGTGTTTCATCCCACAGCTTCAAGAGTGGCACAGATGGCATCGGGAGGCAAGAAGAGTCTGGCACAATCTATCTTTCAGGTGGGCGGCAATGGCGGATCGGCAGTAGGTCCGCTGCTGGCTGCCATCATCATCCTGCCTTTCGGACAGCATGCCATCTCCTGGTTTGCCCTTGCAGCCCTCCTCGCTGCCATCATCATGGTAAGATTGGGAGTCTGGTACAAGGCACGACTGGCTTACGTGGTGAACCATCCGCAGAAACAACCGCTTCTCAATACCCATATTTCCAAAAGGGTGAAGTATTGGGCACTGTTTATCCTCATCATGCTCGTGTTCTCCAAGTATTTCTATACGGCGTGCATCACGAGCTACTTCACCTTCTTCCTGATGGATAAGTTCGGTGTCTCGGTACAGACTTCACAGCTGTGTCTCTTCGTGTTCCTTGCAGCCTTTGCCATAGGAACTGTGGCAGGAGGAATGCTGGGTGACAAGTTCGGCAGAAAGTATGTCATCTGGTTTTCCATTCTGGGAGCAGCACCTTTCGCCATCGCCATGCCTTTCGTCAACTTCACGTGGACCATCATCTTTACCTTCCTGTCAGGATTGATCATTGCCTCGGCTTTCTCTTCCATCGTGGTATATGCCACCGACCTGATGCCAGATAAAGTTGGACTGATAGCCGGCATTTTCTTCGGACTGATGTTTGGTTTGGGAGGTTTGGGCTCTGCTTTCTTCGGCTGGTTAGCAGACAAGACGAGCATCGAGTTTATCTTCCAGGTGAGTGCCTTCCTGCCATTGCTCGGCATCATAGCAGGATTCTTGCCGAATACACAGAAGAAAAGCGTTGAAGAAACGGATAAAAACGCAAAGTAAATGAAAAACTAAAATGAAAAGAGAATATTAACAAATGGAACAAGAAGAAAAGAAACAGAAGTCTCAAGTTGCAGAGAATCAGGCATCCTGCTCGTCTCAGCAGCCAGTTCAACCACATCCTTTTATTTCAGTCATACCGCTGGCAGTACTTATCACCCTCATCGTCCTGGTTGTCAAAATCTTCCCTGATGATGCCTTGGCTGGTGCCTCTCAGGTGGCCCTCATGATAGCCACAGCCGTTTGTGTAGCACTCGGTATGGGCATCTATAGGATGAAATGGAATATCTTTGAAGAGATGATCAAAAAGACCGTGGGCGATGCCGGAGTATCTATCCTGATCCTGCTGCTCATCGGAATGATGTCAGCTACCTGGATGATCAGTGGTGTGGTACCCACATTGATATATTATGGTGTACAGATCATGTCGCCAACCTTTTTCCTTCCCTGCGCATGCATCATCTCCAGCATCATTTCTGTGATGACGGGAACCTCATGGACCACTATTGCCACCATCGGTATTGCTCTGATGGGAATCGGTGATGCCCTGGGTATACCAGCCCCCTACACCGCTGGAGCTATTATCTCCGGTGCCTATTTCGGGGATAAACTCTCGCCTATGAGCGATACCACCGTCCTTGCTTCGAGTATAGCCGGAGCGGATCTCTTCTCACATATCCGCTATATGCTCTATACTACCATACCAAGCATCCTGCTCTCGCTGGTACTCTATCTCATCATCGGATTCTGTTATGATTCCAAGCCAGTTGATATCAGCCAGTATCTCACCGGTCTGAGCCATGGATTCAATATCTCTCTGTTTACCATGCTGGTTCCGGCTTTTACAGGATGGCTCATCTACCGCAAGACTCCATCTCTCATCACACTTCTTCTTTCAGCCCTTTCAGCATGCATCTGTGCCCTCATTCTCCAGCCGGAAGTACTTGTAGGGATAGCAGGTGAAGACAGCATCTCTGCCAAAAGCCTCTTTGAAGGAATCATGACCACCTGCTATACCCATACCCAGGTAGATTGCGGTATGGTGGACATCAATGATCTCGTAGCCACCCGAGGTATGGCTGGCATGCTCAATACCATCTGGCTCATCCTCTGTGCCATGTGTTTCGGTTCATGTATGGTAGCCAGCGGCATGCTCCACGCCATTACCCACATGCTCCTGAAAAGCATCCACAGCACCGTATCACTTGTCTGCAGCACCGTGACATCAGGCGTCTTGCTCAATCTCGTTATGGGTGACCAGTTCCTGAGCATTATTATGAATGCATCTATCTACAAGGATGAATATGCCGAACGAGGCTACCGTCCGGAACTCTTGAGCCGAAGTACAGAGGATAGCGCTACCGTAACGAGCGTATTGGTTCCATGGACAGCCTGCGGTATGACGCAGAGTACGGTTCTTGGTATCCCGACCCTGGTCTATCTCCCCTTCTGCTTCTTCAACATCATCAGTCCTTTGATGAGTTGTCTGGTTGCTATCCTTGGCTTCGTACCCAACCCACAACCCAAGGAAAACAAAGCATCAGCAGCAGCTGAAGAGTCTGATATCCATTAATATGAATAGGAGATTCTAATACCCAACTTGCGTTGGATATCTTGCCAATCTATACCATCATCGACATGATAAAGACTGTAGAATAACCCATAATATAATGAAAGAGAGTCCTTTAAAAAACCTGACTCTCTTTTAATACTGAGCTCCTTTAAACCAGTCCGCTTAAATCAATGGAATATTTGGTAGGAAGTTTCTGCTCCTTCTTGATAAACATCAGCATGTAAATAGGGAGATAAGTGATTTTTCCCACCTTCTTCACATTATCATTACACAGCACATAGGCTTTAGAAATCTGATAAGTTGTTGAGTTCACCACATTCGTAAGCGCTTTATGACGCTCATAATCCTTGCCCGATTTAACCTCTATCGGCAACACCTCACCATTTTGCTCTATCACAAAATCCAGTTCACCCTGGCGCTTGTTGTTATAATAATACAACTGGAAACCGTGCGCCCAGAGCTCTTGTGCTACGGCATTCTCATATACCGAACCAAAGTTGATGGATGGTTCGTTATCCAAAATCTTCAGTTGAATGCCATCCGCATAAAGACTTGCCAAAAGACCAATATCTGCCATAAACAGCTTGAATAAGTTTCTGCTGCTCGACAAAATCAACGGCACAGTAGGCTCCTCAACATTATATACCGGCAAAGCTACACCGGCATCCTTCAACCACAAGAAACTGTTCTGATAACGTGCAAACTTGATGTTTTCATTCAGGTTCTTCAATATGAAACGCTTGTTCTTGGCATCAAGCTCAGCAGGAATCCTGTCAAAGATTTCCTGAATATACAATTTATGGTCAGGGTCATATTTCGCTATATCCTGCTTATAGAGACGTATGATAGCCTGCTGCTCTGCCATTACATCTTGCAGATTATTGGTAGCCAGATATTTATCAACAGCTGCAGGCATTCCACCTACTATAAGATAAAGGCGGAATACCTCCATCATCTTTTCATGGATGAATTCATCTACAGCAGTCCCTTCCGTAAAATGTTTCCTCAAAGCATCTATAATTCTATCATTGATACCAACTGCTGTAGCAAACTCCTCCAAATCAAGAGGATACATATCTTTCACATCCATATATCCCACTGGTGCAGAACGGAGATTCTTGATCTCCACTCCCAATAGGCTACCGCTTAAAACATAGCGATAGCTCCCCTCTTCCACCAGAAATTTGATGGCAGTTACGATTTCCGGGCATTCCTGCACTTCATCAAAGAACACAAGGGTACTGCCCTTGATTAAATCCTGGCTGGTCACAGTGGAGAGACGCAACAAGATGTCTTGACTATTCTTCGCCTTGCTGAAGACCTTTACCAAGCCTGGATTTTCGATGAAGTTGATTTCTATGAATCTTTCAAAATGTTCATGACCGAAACGACGGATAGAATATGTTTTTCCTATCTGTCTTGCTCCTGTCAACATCAAAGCTTTCTTATTCGCTTCGAAGAAATCAGCTAAATATCTGTCTATCTTACGTTTAATCATATCCTTGTCCCCTTTTCTAATATTAAACGAACGTATTTTGTCCGCTTTTCCATGACAAATATACGATATTTTGTCCGTTTTTCCAAGGTATTTACGCATCTTTTTGTCTGTTTTTCCAAATTTTAACAGTTACTACCATACTTCTACCCCTATTGGTTCTTTACCAGTACGTTCCAGACAGCTTTTGCGAACCAAGTTCTCCAGTTTCTCCACCATTTTACGTTTGTTTTCCTTAGAAGCATTCCAACGGCGTAGAGCCTCTTCTCTTGTTAACTTTGTTGTATCCAAAGGCAGCCATCAATCATGTGCTTGATGATGTGTGTGCGTAAACAGGTTGCATGAAGTGTGCAAACGTTTGCACAAAGAAATGTAGCCTTTTTGAAACTTTTTCTTGCTTCGTATTGGATTTTCTCTTAAATTTGCAGCCGAAAAGGAAACCCGCTGATATCCACCATGTTACAAGGATAAGCCGGCAAGTTCTCAATAGAAGTGCAAAAAATGAAATTGATTCGGATGATGAAACAAAAAAAATTACTTATAGTAGCTGTCTTACCTATATTGGCTGTTTTCTCTAGCAGAGCGCAGAAAGTAGCCATAAAGACAAATATACCCTATCTTGCCACATCAACCCCCAACTTGGCGATAGAAGTCGCAACGGGTGACAAGCACTCATTTTCTGTAGGTGGAGGGTGGCAGCCTTGGCAATTCTCAGATACCAAGAAGTTGAAACATTGGCTCGTGCAACCCGAACTGCGATACTGGACGTGCGAAACCTTCAACGGACACTTCTTCGGCATCCATGCGTTGGGAGGACAATTCAATGCAGGAGGCATAAAGCTGCCTTTCGGGTTGTTCCCATCGTTGCGCGACAACCGTTATCAAGGCTGGGCCGCCGGTGGAGGCTTGTCTTATGGCTATCAATGGGTAATGTCACCCCGATGGAACTTTGAGCTGTCGGTGGGCGTGGGCTATCTCTATGTCGACTACAAGAAGTACGAATGTCGGGAGTGTGGCAAGCCCGTTGAAAAGTCACACTACAACTACATCGGTCCAACCAAGGCCGCTATAAGTCTGATATACTGTCTGTAACGTTAACTCATAAACAAATATGAAAATGAACATTATAAATGAATGCCTCTTGGGAGCCGTCCTCCTATACATACAGCCTGCCACTACCATGGCAGACAACAACCATGGCTACTTCTGTGGGGTGAACAACGAGACCATACGTATCAAAGCCGGACAGATAGCCTTGACGTTCACACTCGACCTAGGAAAACAGACCGTCAAGAGCCAGCACCGTCGTACCATCATACCCATCATACGCACCGATGACAACAGCCACTCGGTAGAGCTGGCACCTGTGGTGATAAGCGGACGCACACGAGCCTTGAAAGACCGTCGTTCCGGTAATTCATACGCGCCAACCGACAAGCCCTACATCACACTGGAAGGCAATAAGACCCGATTTGTGGAATACAAAGCCAACATCGACCGACAGCCATGGATGGACAAGGCTCGATTGATACTTAGAGAAGAGGTGGTGGGGTGTGCCTGTGGCGGGCTGCTCGACAACGAACAGACCGTAGGCAACCTGCTGTATGCACCGCAACTGGCACTGTCGGACGAGATGAAATGTCCTAAAGAATACGATATCAGGACGAAGAGTTGCGATGCCTTTCTGATATACCCTGTCAACAAGACCATCCTGCTACCCAATCGCTATGGCAACCGCCAAGAACTAAACAAGATAGATTCGGTGTTGACAGCTGTCGAGAACAACCCTGTCTATGTCATCAACCGAATTGACATCGCAGGCTATGCATCGCCCGAAGGCACGCTGAACCACAACAAGTGGTTGGCAGAAGGCCGCGCCCAGGCATTGAAAAGCTACGTGAGCAAAAGATATTCATTTGCCAACTCGCTGTTGACAGTAACACCTAGGGGTGAGAACTGGGATGGACTGAAAGAAATTCTGTCCAAGATGGAGATACCATACAAAAGTTCTATCATGGAAGTCATAAAGAGAGAAAACGATTTGGACAAAAGGGAAGAGTCCATCAAGTCGATAGGCAGTGGCGAACCTTACAGAATCCTGCTGACCACAGTTTATCCCATGCTGAGGAAGAATATATTCAGAGTGGAATACTACAGCCGGGAAAGAACACCGGAAGAAGCACGAAAGATGGTTGAGACCCATCCCGAAGAACTGAACGTCTACGAGTTTTACACCGTGGCCGACACATTCTATGGCAACGACAAAGCGCAAAGAGACCGCACATTGATGATTGCTGCCGACAGCCACCCTACCCACTCCATAGCCAACCTCAACGCCGCGATAATCGCACTGCAACGAAACGACACCACCAAGGCTGAGAAATACCTGCAGCACACGGCGAACGAACCGTTTACATGGAACACTCGTGCCTGTCTGCTTTGGAAAGAAGGCAAGGAAGAAGAGGCCGTGGTATGGTGGAAAAAGGCTGCAGAGGCCAACGACCCGAAAGCGGCTATGAATCTGGAAGAAGTGAGAAAGAGAAATTCTGATATATAATCAATTAATTAATTACTTAACACATGAAAACAAAACAACTTTTCTTTTGTAGTCTGACGGGGTTAGCCCTGTTGACTACCAGTTGCTCATCGAACGATGAAGCTTTGAACGGAGGAAATGGAGCCTCTAACGATGGCAATACCTACGCACAGATTGCCATCTCTGTGGCTAACAGTGCTACAACGCGTGCCGACGGAAATAATACCGGTGACGAAGTTTTTGGTACCGACGATGAATACACCGTCAATGACCTTACTGTGGTGTTGGCCAATGAGAATGACATTGCTATGCAGGTCATTACTCCAACACTGAAAACAGTATCGAACAAAGACGAGGCTGACAAACAAGTTCGTGTTACAGAACCATTCACATGTACTCCCGGCAAGTATAAGGTATACGTCTTGGCCAACTACAAGAACAGCCAAAGCTCATTAAGCCCTATCATCAAAGGATCTACAGATATGAAGATGGTATTCGGTATAGGCGACATCACCAAACTCTATACAGAGAACAATTTCTTCATGACCAATGTTTCTGCTCCGGAAGAGAAAGATATCGTTGAGAAAGCGACCGGAAAAGAAGTAAATGATGATGGAACAGAAAAAACAGGTGGAAAAAACGTGAATCTCGTGACAGTAAACGTTGAGCGTGCTGTTTCAAAGGTTACATTCGGCAATACCGCCGACAAACTATCCTTTAATATAGAAGAAGGAGGCAACATTATAGCCAAGGCCAAGTTGGAAGGTGTCAGCCTGATAAACCTGAATAATAAGATGTTTCTTGTAAAGGATGGGACGCTTGCACAGAACAAACCAGTTACTACCAACGATTGGCCCTACCCTGTGGATCCGAACTATTACAAAACAAAGGAAGACGCAGATTACGCAACTTACATTACAAATAACTTCACCCAAAATGAAGCATCAAGCTTCTCTGCTCCAAGCGATGCCAAATTCTATTGTCCGGAAAACACAATGTCAGCCCTTGCCCAGTTAAACGGTCAGACCACTGGCGTTGTCTATAAAGTGAATTACAAACCTGAAGGCAAGTATTATACAGAACTGGCTGCGGAAAATGGAACAGACAGCTACAGCCAGATGTTTGAAAAAGTACTGGCGCTTGATGATGATGTTAGAGACGCTGCCATCACGAAAACCATATTCACTGAGGCAGACAAGACAGACGGAACATTCTATTCATACAACGGCTATGTCTTCAAAAGTATGGCAGGTGCACGCTTGTACAAGGCCATTGCCACAGCCAATCCGGGCGCTGATGCCAAAGCTGTCAACACCGCTTTCACGAAAGGAAACGAAGACGGTATTCAGACCTACACTAAGGGTGACTGCTACTACACTGCATGGATTAAGCACAACCCAGGCGGAACAACTATGCAGCAAGACAAGTATGGAGTGGTGCGCAACTTCTGGTATGAACTGACAGTAAACAGCATCAAGAAGCTGGGCTACAGCAAGCCAACCTATAAGGACCCTAAAGATCCTGACGACAAGGCAGAAGCATCCATACAGGTGCAAGTCAACATCAAGAAATGGCGTTGGGTTAAACAAAATGTAGATTTGGAATAAGCCAATAAATACAGAATACGAATATAAACAAAAGCTCGGTATCTCCTTCCTGGCAACAAGAAGGAGATACCCCACAATGGAACAAGCATTCCACCAATATTAACATTATGCATAACAACCGCTTTTATTATCCGATGATAGTGTTGTGTCTTGCACTGACCGCCCTGTTGTCCTCCTGCGTATACGAGGATGAGAAGCCATGTCCGTGCGAGGTGCGCTTCGTCTATAACTACAACATGGAGTTCGCCGATGCCTTTCCATCGCAGGTGAACTGGGTGAAGCTGTTCATCTATGATGACCGTGGGCGGTTCGTTTCAACCGTTGAAGACCACATCACACAACACGATGGGAATTATAGACTACCACTCCAGTTGCAAGCTGGACAGTACACACTGGTGGCATGGGCAGGAACCGACAACACGCCTTCGTGCTACAACATCTCACCCCAACAACCCACCACAGAAAACAGCATCGACCAGCTGCAGCTCAATCTGAAGCTCGGCGATACACAGACCGTCTACGACAAGTCGCCCGAAGACTTGTGGCACGGTATCACTGAACATTTCACCGTCAGCGAGACAGCACCCAGCCGGGCTGTAGTCCCACTGGTAAAAGATGTCAACCGATTCAAGGTGTTGATACAGTCGGCGGACGACAAGCCTCTTACGGCCAGCGACTATTCACTGGTCATAAAAGCGGCCAATCATACCTACGACTACCACAACAACCTCGCAGACTGCCCGGTGCTGGAATATCGCCCCTACAGCATGAAAGAGGCCGTTATAGACAATCAGACCGCTCCCACCAATACCGCCCTATTGGCAGAGATGGCCACCCTCAGACTAACCACCGACAAAGCGTCGCGGTTCGTCGTACACAACCAAAAGACCAACCGGGATGTGTTCAACATCGACTTGGTGAAATACCTGGAGATGATGCGCCTAGACAAATACAAGGACATGTCTCTACAGGAGTATCTCGACCGTGAGAACAACTATCAAATCATACTGCTTATCGGCCGTGACAGAAACAACGCCGAAGTGGTGCTGTCGCTGCAAATCAACAGATGGCGAATAGTGTTCAACGACAACGATCTGTAAAAAAGACAACTGCCATTATGAGAAAGTATATTTTGTTATTATTCAACATAGCCATCCTACTGATGACAACAGGATGTTCGGACTGCGGGTTTGGACCTGACGGCCCGACACATTCCGTGACTGTATATATCCCCTACAGCAATGTCACACGAGAAGGCAGCGACACTCCCGACGCTGACGCTGTTGATATTCAGGGCAAAGAAGGAGTCATAACCGACCTTTGGTTCTTCGCCTATCCCATCGGAAAAGGTGAGGCCGTGGTGCGCAGAATAGACATCGACCAACTCTCATCCGACAACAACTATCGAGTGTTCTACTGCGACCTCAAGCAGGGGGAATACAAAATATATCTGACGGCCAACATTCCGGGCATAAGCATATACACAACAGAAGATCAACTAAAGGCAAAAACGCTCGACTTCAGCAACGGCAATTTGCCGGTGCAAGGTAAGCTGCCACTACTATACGAATACAAAAATAACGAAGATAACAATAAGCTGGAAGTGAGCCCAAACACCTCGGCCACCATAACAGCCAACATGATCTTTGTTTGCTCCAAGGTGAAGTTCTCGTTGCGTTTCAACAACAAAACTTTCTCCCAAAACTCTTTCGGATCCAACCGGTTGAAGATTACATCAATCACGGTGAAAGACATTGTAAACACAGGGGGACTGTTTGACGGAAAGGGAAACAATGGAACACAAGAACAGACGCTCACGGTCAAAAATGAAGTTGACTTCAACAAAGACGAATGGAGCTACACTGACATTCTCTATTTGCCAGAGAACTATAACAACAAAAAAAACACCTATCTTGAGATTAAAGGTACAGAACTTACTTCCAAAGGAGACGAGACCACAATCACCCACACCTACATACTGCCCTTGGGAGGCGTAGCAGGGAATAAATCGGGAGGCGACTTGGAACGAGGTACGTTCTACGATATGACTGCCAGCATCACCGGCAAGGGTAAAATGGATATGGATATCAATATGAGTGTCTTTGACTGGACATTGCAGGATGTCTATGCCGACTTCAGCCAAACATCGCTATGGGTGTCGCGCACAGGAAAGCTCGTCGACAGCAACGACGACAGCAAATTTGACCACGACAATAAAACCGGCCAACAGATACTCGTCACCTCACAATACAACGACTCTATCGGATATAAAACAAACGCCAAAGAGGTAACGGTGGAATGCGTGAGTAAAATCGGCAAGAAACCTCTTGTTCTGGCAACAGTCCAGAGCGGACAAATCCTCTTCACCGTCAATCCTGATATAGAGATAGACAAATATGATAAGAATACTACCGGTACGGCAGTGGTAGCCATCCACGCCAACAATCTCGTGAAATACATTGACGTGCAATACAATGTAACGCCTTTCCTCAACGTCACACCGCTCGAAGTGGAGATACACACGGAGGAAGGTAAGCAAAGTACGTATGCCGTCTTGTACGAGACCAACCTTGGCGGAATAAAGATTAATGAAACGATTCTCACCAGCGCCAACAGCGCCAACAAAGACAAGGTGACGATAACGTATCCGACGGGAACTTCATCAAAGGGAAAAATAATGCTCCAATCAGACGGAAATGCCACAAACACATGGACATCATCTTTCACCGTCTCTCCAAGCAGTCCGAAATACGACGATTTGAAGAAGCAAGTGAAGGTTACGGTCATTCCTTTTCTGAACGACTATAGAATACATTTCATTGCCCTCAACGATAGCCGAACTGGGGAAAATGGAGCACAAATCAACACCGGCAACCTTACCACCGACAACAAATGGCCAAACTGTAACATATACCTATACACCCAGTATGGCATGACCTCAGATAACGATATCCCCCAAAGCGTGTGGTATTTCTTCAACACAGAAGGTCAAGCTAAGCCTTCTTGGCCGGGAGTAAGCATGAGTGAGGATCCGGAAAACGAGGGGTGGAAGCTTTTCGAACTATCCACAGATAAACCAGGATGGTGCAGCATCACAGGGGCGAGACCCAAATATCCCAAACCCGGCGAAACACTGATAATGTTCAATAGTGGTGAAAACAATGACTACCAGCGATATCCGTACCATATGGAACCGGGAGTGCAGCTCTTCGATTTCACGAACCGCGAAGGATGGTTTGTCTACGACCCTACTTCCAACCTACACGAATTTTTCGAGAGCAAACCCGACATCCATCTGGTAACATTTAATATGTACTATCAAGGTGATATCATAGACAACTGGTACATAAATACTGGTACTAAATCCCTATACGGTAAGGCCAATAGTCAAGGATTCAGCCAAGACGTTCCTAGCGGATACGCTGATTGGAAACTCTCCACCTTGACATTCTGGTGTGTCAAAGGGCGAGAATACAAATATGTCATTGTGAAAAAGGAAAATGGACAAGAATACGGTATTCTCTTCGGTGGCAAACGCTTCAAGGACTACACCGGATATTACAAGGATGGAAGTTGGCATGAGGGCACTCCCCCGACTACCACAAACACAAAACAAAAAAGAAGAACTAGAAGATGAACAGCAAATACACAAAGATTATACTGGCTCTGACGATATGTCTGTTGATGTCGGCCTGTTCAGACGACATTTTCAGCGGAACAGACTATTTCGACAACGGCAAGGTGACACTACGGTTGGTCGTTCCCGCCACTACCGTAGTGAACACAAGAGCCAATACCGATGAGACAATCAGTGGCAACGATTTATATGTCATCGAATACGGTGACCAAGGCAGCTGTGTGGCAATGAGACAAGTCGATCCTAGCAATATCAACGGCTACACCCTGACCATTAATGATGTCAATCCCAAGACGACCGACATCCACATTGTCGCCAATGGCAAAGCCATCCTTGCCTCGAAAAACATAGGCAACATGGCAAAACTTGACGGTGTGTACTGCGATAAGATACCATCGCCCCTCGTACTTTGGGGACATATCAAAATGAGTGAACTGAAAAGCGGAACGAGCAACACGGTCAGCTTATTGCGCAATGTGGCGATGGCCACTCTGAACAAAGCAGATACGATAAAAGATAATTTCGTGATATCGGGTTGGGAAATCACCAAAACGGCCAACCAAGGCAGTATCGCTCCCAAGAACTATACTGACGGAAACACGAACGAACCGGCCGGAGACGAGCTGAACAAAACGATAGGCGATTGCGACAAATCCAACCCCGCCGAGCTTTATCTCTTCGAAACCCCTGCAACGGTCGACTCGCGCATAGTAATCAAAGCAAACGGGAAATACTACACGGCCAACTTTCTTGATGGGACTGATGGGACGGGCAGCAAACTGCCCCTGCTGCGCAACCACCACTACAAGATGACCGTGACCGCCACAGGTGAAGGCTACGGCTCTAAAGAAGAAGCTCTGAATGCCCCGGCAGGCAACATCAAGGTAGAGATAAAAGACTACAATTTCAAGGTGACCAACCTCATATCCAACGGGGCTTACGAACTAGGCACTTGCGATACCGTGTGGGTAGAGGCCGATGCGAAGACATACAGTGGCGGAGAGGCTTACTTCGTCACTATGTGGGGCGCCGGTGTAAATGCTGAAAAAATTACGCCTAAGCTCAGCACACCCACAGACAGCTGGCTGACAGACGTCAGCACAGATAAAGGAACAGCCATCTCTTCACCCAGCTATTCTTCGGCAGGCAAAGGCTACAAACTGACCTTCACCTGCGCCAAGAATCCCAGTGAGGAAATAAGGCAAACCAAACTTACCGTGACTTTCGGCGTACTGAAACGCGACATCGTGATAGTGCAGCAAGGTAGCAACTTAAAAAAAGCCCGAACAACAATGATCTACGGACTGAATGGCGACTTTATAAAAGGACAAGACTACATCGAGTTTTCCAAAGAGGTGAAAGGTATATCACGCGCAGCTATGGGCGGAACCTCAGAGCGCGACAATGGATTGCAACTGGGCATAGGTAGAGAAAACAACTACCATTATACCATTAAGAAGGAAACCGGAGACAAAATTTCCCAGGTCGAAGGGGCATTCGAGGTAGATGACAAAACCAATGGTGACTACTATACCATCAAGGCAAAAAACCAGAACGACGAAAGCGTATGGACTGGACGATTCACCATAACAACCCAAGAAGGGTACAAAATAATATACGACATCTACCACACGGGCATATTCTGGGAGGATAAGGCCGCCTATCAGCCGGCAAGCAACCGAACCAACACAAAGGGATGGTACTACTATGAGCTGATAGAGAGTAAAAACGGTGTGAGGATGCTCGACCGAAACCTAGGAGCAACATCTGTAGACGATCCTGGTGGCTACTATCGCATAAAAGAGAGTGACGACAGGGCCTCGGCTATGGCCGACATCTGTCCTCCGGGCTTCTCTATACCTACCGCCTCACTGTGGAAGCAACTGACACCTGAAATGACTCTGGTGACACGCACCACTAGCAACGGCACCACCTACCAGTCTGTCGAACTGCCGGCTGCCACCACCGCCCAAAGCAAAAGCATACGGTTCCCCCGTGGAGGCATGAACAACGGATATGAGGTGACCAACCCATCGATAGGCTACTATTGGACGGCTACCATCGTTTCGGGCAACCAAGGCTTCGATTTCAACAGCTCCGAATATGGCTATTGGTACAATGTGGCGCGCCTGTCGAGTGGTAGCAAAAGCATGATAAGCGTTAGGTATGTAGGGGGCAGCAACTTAAAGAATCCCGGTGTGTATAAATACTTGAACACCCGATGCGTGAAATCGAGCAGTGCCGTGCTCGACAAAAACCGACTAACGATACACGACAAAAGAAATAGCAAGGGTCCACTGTATATCTACATACATACAGATAAAGATGAATACAGGAACAAACCTAACGGTGAGAAGATATCGGATGGCTCTGAGACTACCATCTACTACGATATGATCGACCCTGAACGGATATTGGAATCGATTGGCAAACAGTTGTACATCAGTTTCCGACAGGACAATGGATGGATTGGCAAAAAGATACTAGTGGAAGGCAAACGAGAATTTACCGTTTACGACACATATTTCGAATAATTATATTTCCTTCATTCCGCAACACTATAAATTTTAACTTTTATAATATCCTGGGCAACAAAAAGTTGCCCAGGATTTTTGTCATGTCGAAGAATTCACTTATCTTCGTGTTGTAAAACAAACAAGAGAATTCAACGATAGATATGGCAAACAAATACGAATTAGCAGAGGGTGGAGATGAAAGCCTGAAGGTGAAAGGCCTGTTCTATTATGGTGTTGTGAAGGTGAAGGGAAAAACCCATACCTACATCAGTTTCGTGAGTGGCAGTAATGGTAATAACACAGGCCGCTACAAAGCGATGCCATTACGATTGATAAGTAAGAAAATAATTGATAACTAAGACAATATTATAAGGATGCTTACACTTTTATTATAATTTCAGGGTAAAATAACAGAGAGTCCACAGCAGGCTAACATGCCAGCTGTGGATTTCTTGATTCTTAGCTTCACTCAAATCTGTACTAGTGTCCCGTTTAGTCTGGACGATTATTATATAAGTTATTAATATCCAATATTTTATGTTCTAGAAGTTGTGTATTCGATTTGATTTTGTACCTTTGCACTCATATGGTATCCTAGCCTATTTAACCCGATGATTTCTAAACGGAACAGCAGTGATCTGGTTTAAAAAACAATATGATTTTGCCCCAGTTCTTTATGACCTGATGCAGTCAGAAAAGATTAGACAGCATCTTCATCATGATTAAAGTTCTCATAGAACTTCATTCGCTTCTTTTCTAATTCCGCAATTTCTTCCTCAGTTATTCTCATGGTTTATGCAGTATAAAGATTTAATTGACGCAAAAGTTCCCTACCTCAGCAAGCTTTCCCCAGGCGGTCCCATCCCGCACAACATGGCGAAGACCTTTGATGGTCCGCCAACCTTAGAGCGAAGCGGTTCTGAGCACCGAGTAGGGCGGTTTCCTCCATCGCTCCTGAGGAGAGAGGGTCGGGGTGAGAGGTGGAGCCCTCTTTAAGGGTAAAGAGGGACGGGGTGATTTTCGAAAAAACAGCACAGAGGGCGGTTACATCCTTCTCATTTCGAGAAGGGTTTCTGTCCCCTACAAGGGGAACCGAAGGGGTTGTAAAGACTATTGAAGAGAGGCTTGGTGAGAAAGGTGGAACTCTCCTTACAGGAGAGACGGAGAGGTAGAAATACAGCACTGCAGACTTTACGTCTGCCCTATCCGTGAGATCCGTGTGCGAATGAGCAATTGCCTATCATTCACTGCGGACTTCACACCCGCCCCATCTGTGTAAATCTGTGAGATCTGTGGGACAGAAAAGAGTTAAGAAGGATCCAAAAGATTACCTCTTGTTTTTTATCTTATATAACCCAACAAGTCAAGATACATCATTCTTGACTCTAAGTGTTCATCTTCAGGAATATGATTTGCTTCTTTCTCTAAATCTTCTGTAGAGTACAAGAATTTGAAGCCATTCTTTTCATAAAAATGAAGCACATTTTCCTTATTGTAAGCATCAACAACAATGAAACGGCAACCAGTCTTATTGTTAGGATGAACAAACCACGACGCTATGTATTCAATCACTTGTGAACCAACAGATAAAACTGTTCCTTGGAACTCCTTTGCCACACCAAGTCTTCCAATCAATACTGCTGGATAACTCCTTGTTCTCTTTGAATTCGGAATCTTCCTCTGTATTCGATTTCTTGAGGTATTGGGTATTAATGCAGCCTTGATACTATCATTTGCTAACGTAAAAGCACAAACAATCTTCTTGTCATCTCCTGTTGTGGAAAAATAATAAGTTTTTCCCAACAGCTGCTCTGCATAAAGGAATGCATCTTGATGAAAGAAATCATCCAAGTCCTTATCTCCGCAACTAAAACTTTCCAACTCACCCTGTGTTGTAACAGGATATGGAAAGCCTCCACAACTATTTTGCAAAAGGTCCTTTTCCTCCATGTTCTTTCATATATTTACGTGAACGATCCATAATGCGATCAATATCCTCAAAAGAAAAGACTAATTTTCTCCTCTGTGGATTACGCTCATTCTCTTCTGCCTCACGAACAAATCGTTCAGCGGTCTCACCTGTCAAAACAGGAATGCTTCTTATCTCTAATGCCATAATCTTCTCCTTTTAAACGTTTAACTCTGCCACAAAAATACGCTTTTTCTTCGAAACCACCAAGAAAATCACAAGAAATCTGCAAATCATCAGCCAATAACTCCAAAATCATCCCAAATCTTACGATAAGGGCTTATCCTTGGAAGGCTCATCAATAAGCAATTAGTATCAAGAACTATCTTTCTCATTTGCCAGAAGTACGTAAATGTTCATTACCCCAGCTCTCTATGGTATCAAGAGTTATACTTCCATTATCGCACAACTCATCAATCCCCTCATCAACCTTCTTTGCAAAGTATTGAGAGAGAACATTTTCAAGATTATCTAATTCCTGTGGAGTCTTGATATAAGACATCATTTGAAGAATCTTCATCTGAGCAGGGTTAAATACAGTCTGTTCCATTCTATTTCAATTAAACGTTCAACTTTGCCGCCAAAGTTACACTTTTTTCTCGAAACCACCAAGCAATTAACAAGAAATCTGCAAGTTATCATCAAATAACCACGAAATCAACCGTAAACTATAAACTATTAACTGTAAACTATAAACTGCTATTCTATAATGAATTGTGCATGCAAAGTTAAGAAAAAAACAATATTCAAAGGCAAAAAAACAAGAAAAATCTCAGAAACTTATAATTTTTTATAAAAAGAACAATATATTATACCTTTTCTTACGTAATCTAGATTTTTTTGTTAACTTTGCAGGAAAAGTACAATATAATACACTACTTGATATGAAAATTCAAGAAGTAATGAAATTGCAGCGTAAGAGTCTGATATCCATTAATATGAATAGGAGATTCCTAGATATAGGAGGCTAATAGAAATGAAAAAAGAATCAAAAGTAAACCAAGCAAAATATGTAGAACTTAATTTGTTTCCTGAGGAAAAAGAGGATCATCAGAAAGACTCTATCTCTTCAGAAGACATGGAAAGCGATACTTCTCCAGACAAAGAGTATGACTTGACTGATTTGTTTGAAAGACTTTCCCAATCAGCTTTTCGCAGCCGATTCCATCTCTCGAAGAAGGATAAGGAATATATTGCAGAAAAGGGTTTGGCTACCATCCGTAAGCATGCGGAGGATTTCGTTGCCAAACGCCTTGCTCCTGCCGTGATTCCCAATGACGGCAAGCAGACGCCTATGAGAGGGCATCCTGTATTCATTGCCCAGCATGCTACAGGCTGCTGTTGCCGTGGTTGTTTCTTCAAATGGCATCATATACCTGCCGGAAGACAGCTGACAGGAGAAGAACAGCAGTATGCTGTAGCAGTACTGATGGCATGGATTGAAAAACAGGTTTAAAAAGCATGAAGTTTTAGCAGCAAAGTTTAAATTAATTATCCATTGTTGTCAATTTTGCAGAATATTTAGTCAAAATTGGCAAAAACTGTTTACTCCAAATCTATAAACCGGGTTGGCACGTAACTTGCTCCTACATAGAGTGAAAGCCGAAGCCGAAAGGGCAAGGGGAACGACAAGAACCCTAAGTAATGACAGTTGAGGGTTTCTAGAAATCCTTGAGCCTCGTAAGCCGAAGCAATCGTTATTAAAAAGGATATATTAAAAACAATGAGAAATCCCGACTGAGCCGGAAGGCGAAGAGAGGACGAGAAAAATAGAATTAGGAGGTTTTACATGATGTTGTTAGCTCGTAGAAATAACAGTGTTTCAAATTGGTTGAACAGTTGGTTTAATGACAACTTCTTTGATACAGGCTTGATGCCACACATGAACGCAACAGCTCCTGCAGTCAACGTCAAGGAAAGTGCTACAACTTATACGATGGAGGTTGCAGCTCCTGGTTTGAAGAAAGATATGGTCAAGATGAACATCGATAAGGATGGCTATCTGAATGTATCTATCGAGAACAAGGATGAGAAGAAGGAAGAGAAGAAGGAAGAGCATTACTTGCGTCGTGAGTTCTCTTACAGCAGCTACTCTCAGAGTTATGCTTTGCCAGAGGATGCTGATCAGGAGAAGATTTCCGCTGAGGTCAGTGATGGTGTCTTGAAGATTGAGATTCCTAAGATAGCCAAGGAGGAGAAGAAAGACGATGTTAAGCACATTGAGGTTAAGTAATCTTTCTTGAGGTGCTATGCAGCTTTCAAGATACATTCATTGCATCGAGAAAATAATTAAAACTGGGGGCTAGTCCTGATTATGGGGCTAGCCCTTTTTTTAAAACGAATAATTAGATGAATTAAAGCAACCTTGCTGTCAGTAATAATGTCAATATGTGCTTAGCCACTCTTAAACCTATTGCCCTTACGCATATATCATTCATTCAACTATTAATCTTTATTAAATTATTAATACTGTCGCACCATTTTACGCCATAATGATGTATATTTGCAGTCAGAATGATTATTAATTAAACATTTTAGACTTATGGCACAGACTGCAATGACAGTCCGTATGGACAAACAGCAGAAAGCACAGTTTGATAAACTCTGCGAACAGTTCGGTATGAGTGCGAATACCGCCATTAACATCTTTGTTAAGGCAGTAATTCGCAGTAAGAGCATTCCATTCTCCATTCAGGCAAAGAATGAAGAAGAAGATGAAGTGACTGCGAAAGCAAAGGCTGCGTTTCAATACATGTGTGACACAGCAAGAGAGAATAACATTGATATGTCACTTGATGAGATCAATGAAGAAATCAGAGAAGTCAGACGATTAAGAAAAGAACGCAATGGTATATGCAGTCATTGATACGAACATTATCGTGTCCTCGTTTATAACTAAGAACCCTTCGTCAGCAACAAGAAGGGTCATCAACAGTATGCTCAGTGGTAAAATTAAGCCATTGTATAATGACGAAATCTTGGATGAGTACTTTGATGTACTAAATAGGTCAAAATTTCATCTAAGTGAAATCAGAATCCATGAGTTATTGAACTTTTTTAAGGAAAACGGAATTGATTCTTCTCGTTTCCCTTATGATGGAGAAATGCCAGATGAGGACGACCGAGTCTTCTACGAAGTCTGCCTGAGCAAGGAAGACTCCTTCTTAGTAACAGGAAATCTCAAACACTTTCCAAAAGAACCGCAAGTGATTACTGCAGCAGAAATGATGGAAATCCTAGACAACGAACTATAAGATGTCTATATATTTATTTCACTTGCTTTCTTCGTCTTTCTGTCCCAAAAAATATGATTTTATGTCCAAAACTCTTCTTCGCCAGTGGGTTGCATCTTGCCCCCGCACTTTGGGCAAGTATGCATATCCCACCTGTGAATCCTGTCAGAACCACATCTTAGACATAGCCTTCCTACAAGAGAATTAAAACTAGGTGCAGCATCACCAATTACTCCACCCACCACAAGAGGTACTATGTTTCTGCAGTCAGGACAAGACATGGCTTCGATATGCTGTCCCATGAAGCCACGTCCCTCATATACTTCGGTCTCGTACCCACAATCCTGGCATCTGAATATCTTCTTTAGTGACATAAATAATCTCCTTTCTTACCATTTTAACACCCAACTTGCATCGGATATCTTGCCAATCTATACCATCATCGACATGATAGAGACTGCAGAGTAACCCATAATATAATGAAGCAAATAGAATTATTACTTCATTATATTATAGGTTAAGCTTAAACCTTTCTTTAAACATAGCCATCTCTCTGGCTGGGATTTGAAGCAGAGTAGCTAAACTTTCCCATTGACTAACTGCTGCTTGAACCTCTTGGATGATGATTTCAGCTTTCTCCCTCTTAATCATGTAGCTTTCAGATGAATCAAGCAGAATATTGATGTCTGCCTTGTTTGAAGATTCATTGATCAGAAGACTCTGATATTCATTGAGGGTAGGATTCATATCATAGGCTGGTGATAGAGTCCAGCCCTTTGGTGTGAGTAGAAAGCCATGGTTTCTGAAGTGGTCATCAGAATTTCCAATGCAGATGTTGAAGACAACCCTTCGGTAGAGTTCCAGAAGATTTTTCTCTACGTCGCAGTGTCATAGCTTTAATCTTAATTATGATATGCAAAAATACATAATTTACTTTATTATAAGATGGGTTATCAAGTTTTTTTAAGAATAATTAGATGTATTAAATTAAACGCAGAAATCTGCCGGCATTACTGCCAGCAGACCTCTGCGTTTTAATTATATTGAAAATCAGATATTTGTTACTCTGAAACAGCAGCCTGTTCTATCTCTGTTGACTCCTGCTGGGCGTCCCCCAAAAAACTGGGGAATAGTAAGATTATGGCACCACGTAATATCATCTATAGCAATAATGCTTCCTTAGATTTAAATATTCCAGGTCTTCTTGGTGAGCATAGGCTTCCTTTTCAAACCTGATGTTGTAATATGCCCGCATCCAATCCCGATATTTGAGATATAAGTAAAACCATTCTATGATGTACCAGAGGTAGAATGGGATATACAACAACTCCCTTGCTTGGGCCGTATGTATGAGCTCATGGTTGAGTTCCACTTTAGAAAGCTCTTCGCAAGTAACAATTATGCCAAAGAGATTGATTGCAATGAAGCTTTTCATGAAGGAACGTCTCTTGATTCTGATAATCCTAGTCATAAGCCATAAGATTGCTGAGTTCGTCGAGGAAGTTAATCATCATGCTTCCGGTTCCTCTAGACTGGGAAGCTGCCCTTTTTCCGGCAATTCCCATGGCTTTCATGGCATGAAAAGATGCTTCCAGAGGATCGGAGTTCACAGCAAGGAATGCCCCAACGATACCAGTGGCAGTACATCCCATTGCAGTAACCTTGCTCATCATGGGATGTCCTTCATGAACATAAGCCATTCTTTCGCCATCCGTGATGAAGTCTATGGCTCCAGTTACAACTATGATACAGGAAAGTTGCTGAGCCAGTTTCTTAGCCTGTTTCTCAACCTCATAGGTTTCCTGGTGACTATCCACTCCCTGCATGCCTATCTGGTGAGAGTACAATGCCTGAATCTCACTGGCATTTCCCTTGATGACTGTAGGGTGACACCTGAGGATAATCTGTGATGCTATATCCATACGAAAGCGGGTGGCTCCTACTCCAACCACATCAAATACTATAGGAATTCTTTTTTTCATGGCAGCTTCCCCTGCCAGTATCATCGAGTGAGCAGTGGTGCTTTCCGGAACGCCCAGGTTGAGAGCCAAGGCATTGCTCTTGCTACTGATTTCCTCCACTTCTTCCTCGGCACGCGCCATGATTGGTGATGCTCCAATAGCCAATAGGCTGTTGGCAACAAAGTTCATAGCCACATAATTGGTTATGTTGTGTATGAGAGGCTGCTGCTCTTGTATCAATCGTAAATCTGTCTTCATTTGTTTCACTACATTATTAATATATACTGTACCCATTGTCCCTGCACCACTGTTTGGCATGCTCAAATCCTTGGGCAGTGGCTCTGTGAATCCATTTGAGTCCCTTGCGCTTGTCCTGTTTAACGCCCGTACCGGTCATATAGAACCATCCGGTAGAGAACTGAGCCTGTGCATCACCTTGCTGACCTGCCATTTCATACCAAAAGGCAGCCCAACTGTCATCCTTCTCTACTCCATCTCCATTCCAATAGTTGGCACCTACATTCTTTTGGCTCTGAAGATGTCCCCTTTGAGCTGCTTTCAGCCACCATTGGTGAGCCTTTACGTGGTCTTCTTTAGTTCCCTGACCCAGGTAAAATGCATTGGCAGCATTAACCTGTGATTGTACATCTCCTTTCTCTGCAGCAATCAGATACCAATGAAGAGCTCTTTCGAAGTCCTGTTCCACTCCATCTCCCTGGTAGTAGCATTCTGCCACATTGTAGCATGCGTAAATATCACCCAGTTCAGCAGCCTTCATGTACCACTGAAATGCCATCACATGATCCTCCACAACACCGATGCCTTGCGCATAGCAGACACCCATGTTGTTCATCGCCATTAAATCTCCTTCAAGAGCTTGCTGACGATATTTGTTTGCCGTTTCACGTTCCTTTTTCATTTCTGTAATCTCAACTTGGGTGCAAAGGTACAACTTTAATTTTGATTTTCGACACCCTAAAGATACAAAAAGAAAAGGCAGCTGCAAGCATCTTCACAAACGCCTACAACTGCCATCTCTATAATATATATGGAAACTTTTTTCTACAATTCTCTCAAATTTTCATGAAACCAAGCACATGATAGAAATTGCCAAGGAAAATGGCATACCAGTATGGATATATAAATATTAAAAATTTGGATAATACATCTAAAATTAGTAACTTTGCACTCATGAAGAATTTTGCAGCGATAGATTTTGAGACTGCCAACCAGCAACGAACCAGCGTTTGCTCCGTGGGCATTGTGATAGTAAGGGATGGTGCGATTGTGGATAGCTACTACAGTCTCATCAAGCCAGAGCCTGAGTATTATTCCTATTGGAATACTAGGGTGCATGGACTAACCATGGAGGATACCATGAACGCCAGGGTATTTCCAGAGGTATGGGCTGAGATTCAGCCAAAGATTGAGGGATTGCCATTGGTGGCTCACAACTCTCCCTTTGACGAGGGATGCCTAAAGTCTGTGTTCCAAATGTATCAGATGGACTATCCCGATTATGAGTTCCATTGCACATGCCGAGCCTCCAGAAGAAAGTTGGGATCTCTCCTACCCAACCACCAACTACAAACCGTAGCAGCTTATTGCGGGTACGACCTAACCCAACACCATAATGCCCTGGCTGACGCAGAGGCTTGTGCTTGGATTGCCAGGGAACTACTATAACTCTTACAACTCATTTTAATGCTGGATAGCATAACAGAAAGTCCCTCATAAAAGTGTATATGTAGCCCCAAAAGTCCCTCATAAAAGTGTGTTAATCTTTCAAAACGTCCCTCATAAAAATGTGATGTATTTTGCTATTTCATTAATTTTCAGTATATTTGCAGCCAAAAACGCAATATATGGAAAGATTTATCATGCAAGACCTCATTGCTTGGAAAAACAGAGAGGATAGAAAACCCCTTATTCTGTTGGGAGCAAGACAAGTTGGCAAAACTTATATCTTGAAGGAATTTGGGCAACGTGAGTTTGAAAATGTGGCCTACATTAACTGTGACAACAATGCCATGGCTAAGGATTTGTTTGCTTCAGACTATAATATAGATCGCATCCTTCTTACCATTGGAGCTATTACTGGTATTAATATAGAAGCCGGCAAGACTCTCATCATTATGGATGAAATACAGGAGCTGCATCGTGGACTTGCCTCGTTGAAGTATTTCTGTGAAAATGCACGGGAGTATCATGTGGCAGTAGCCGGTTCCCTTCTCGGCTTGTCTCTTCATCAGGGAGAATCCTATCCTGTGGGAAAGGTTAACACCCTGGAAATGTATCCGATGACATTCGAGGAGTTTCTGTGGGCACGTGGTTTCAAGCAGCGTATGGATCTGCTGCAGCATGGAATGTGGGATGTGGTAAAATCGCTCAGAACACTCTATATTCAGCATCTTCGTGAATATTACCTTGTTGGCGGTATGCCCGAAGCCGTAAATAAGTTCATAGAAACCAATGATGCAAATGCCGTAAGGGAAGTACAGGAGGAAATTATTCGGGCCTACGAAAAAGACATTTCCAAGCATGCACCAAAAGAGCAGGTAGTAAGAATCAACCAGGTATGGAACTCCATCCCTTCCCAACTAGCCAAAGAGAATAAAAAGTTCATCTATGGTGTTGTAAAACAAGGTGCCAGAGCCAAGGATTATGAGTTGGCCATTCAATGGCTCATAGATGCAGGACTGGTATATAAAATCAGCAGGGTGAAGACTTTGGAGCTTCCTCTGAAGATTCATGAGGATATCAGTGCCTTCAAATTGTATCTCTTGGATTGTGGACTGCTGGGGGCTATGAGTAAAACTCCGCCAGCCATGCTTCTGCTGCCTAGTAATGACAATACCGGGAAAGGTGATTTTACGGAAAACTTCGTTTGCTGTCAGCTGGAATCGCTGCGTCAGATTCCTATATATTATTATAGTAAGGAAAACAGCCAGCTGGAACTAGACTTTGTCATTCAGGTAGGAATGCAGGTCATACCGGTAGAAGTGAAGGCAGAGGAGAATCTTCAGTCAAAGTCTTTGAAAGCGACTATAGCCAAATATCCCGGAATGAAAGGCTTGCGCTTTTCCATGAGCGACTATCGGGAGCAGGACGGCATCACAAATGTACCACTCTACGGGGCAAGAGGATATTTGGAAGCATTCATCTAAAAACAAATACCGGTTGCCTATCTGACACCTATCCAGACAGGCTCTTACAGTTTCAAAACATAAAAGCATGCCAGGAGAAATAAAGGAGCAAACAGACCTCGAAGGAGGAGAATACAATTTTTCAAACCATCGCCATGCTCTGGCTGATTCTGGAAATCTCTATAACCAAGGCATTGGAGATATTAAAAATCAATTAATATGGCACTAGACATATACACATGGGTAAATGAGGAAGTCGAGAAATTCGTTAAGAGTAGCCTTCCAGGAAGAGAAGTATACTGCAATTACCTGAGTGATTCTTCCACTATGCATCTTTGCAACAGGTATATCCAGGTACAAACGGCATTTCCCAGCTTAGAGAGAATCCATTATGAATATATAAACAGCCATTGGGAATTCCATATCGAGCCACCAAGCGAAAGTGACGGCTACCGGTATGGCAGAATCTCCCGATATCTCAGAGAGCATATCCATGATATCCCTTCGCTAAAATGGCAAAATGATGGATCAAGAGACATGGCTGTCTACCAGGAGGAAGTCTGCAACGACGAGCAGCTTAAAGAGATCCTGACAGAAATCTCCAAAATATTCGACCCGGTGCTGGCCAAATGTACCCAGATATTCAAACCAGTGAATCTAGACAAGCCCTATCATCAGAAAGAGGAAGAATTCAAAAAGCTGGATATCAGTAGCGAAGTATGCCTGAAGACCCTTTCCATGAAAGAGGTCTTTGACCTGAAACTTGTGATTCCAGACTACCAGCGCATCTATTGTTGGGAGGAGAAGAACATTACAGCACTTTGGAACAACCTGAAGAAAATGCCGGAAGACCAGGACTATCATCTTGGTTCCATCATCCTGCAGAATATGGAAAACGGTTATCATATCATAGACGGGCAACAGCGCCTGGTGACCCTCACCCTTTGCCTTAGAGCCTTAGGCTATGAGGGAAATATGCCACTATTGGCTCAGCGCTTTGAATCAAAGGAAGCCTGTGAAAATATTGCCAATGCCAAGTATGTGATAAGCGGTTTGGTAAAATACGACCTCACGGCCAACAGCCTGCTGCTGAAGAAAATACTGTCTCACTTGTCCTTCTCTGTATTAATCCTGAATTCCCAAAACCTGGACCTGGCATATACATTCTTCTCAAACCAGAACTCCCGGGGAGTCAGACTGTCCGACTATGATATCCTGAAAGCCCATCACTTGCGCTTCCTCATCTCAAATGACCAGCAGGCAGAACATCTGGCCCGCAGATGGAATGCAGTCTCCCAGGAGTATGACCAGGACAACGAGTCACTCCTCAACAAGACATTAGGCCTTCATCTCTATCGGATGCGCAAATGGATGCGTAAACATTCCTGCGACTTTTCTGAAAGTCAACGCCCGATAAAGGATGAGTATTCTGCAGCACCCTTGATTCCCGGCATTCCTCCCTTCGGAGAACGCTTCTACTTCTACGAGAAAATTCAGGGCGGTGCACACTTCTTTGCCTTTACAGACAACTTCATCGATCTGTACAAGCAGTTTGTCAGAACCCCACAGGTTCGCCTCATGAGAGAACACCTGCTCGCAGAATCCCACTGGAAATACGAAAGCGTCATGGAAACCATCCTGTTTGCGTATTTTTCAAAGTTCGGCAAGAAATACCTGTCAGAAGCCCTGTTCTCAATAGCAAGAGTCATTGCCTGCCACAGATATGAAAGCAGGGCACTGCAGTATAAAATCAACCAGTATGTGATGGATCAGGAACTGGTCATGATGATAGACCAGGCCTCTTCACCCTCATTCTTCCTGGCAGAAACACTTCCCCATTTCAGAATAAGCGGACGTGATCTCGAAGGAAACGACATCAAAGTCAGATTCTACAATGCTCTCTGCAGACTATTCAGGGACCTTAATGATCCTACTGTCATCACGGATGAAGAGGACTTCCGCCTTGCAAAATTCACTGACAAAGATATTGAACAATTTAAAAAAGAAGAATATGAATAACGAAAATGGGGTAACCCTAAAAGATATAACTTCAGAGCGCTTCTGTATACCCTTGTACCAGCGGCTGTTTGCATGGACACCCAAGGAGGTGTCCAAATTACTCCGTGACTTAAAGGAGCACTTTGAGTCTGACCGATTCAAGAAAGAGCATAATCCCTACTACTTGGGAATGCTGACAACCATCCAGCGTGATGGACATATAGACCTGATAGACGGCCAGCAGAGATTCACCGTCATGATATTGATGGCCATTGTGTTCAAGAATATTCCCGAGTGGAGCAACTTTCTGCTTGATGGCAAACGTTTGATACTCTCTGCCAGAACTGAAGATGAAAAATATCTGGAAGCACTGGCCCATGACCGCCCACATGCCACCTATGAAAATACGTGCATGAAGGATGCCATTCAAGGCATTCAGGGTTTTCTGAAAAGTGAATTTGATGGCGACCCGGATCAAATCAGCAAGTTTGCCCATAACATTTATAACCATCTCACCTTCTTCATATCCGAACTTCCTACCCACTATCTCAATGATGCCACCTCACTGAACAGGTATTTTGAGGTATTAAACTCTACAGGAAAGGGATTGGAGCAACACGAAATCCTGAAAGTCACGCTGCTGAAGAACCAGGAAGAGGCAGAGGAGTTTGTCAAGATCTGGAATTGGGTAGCCCAAATGGAACGACCTATCTACAACAGAACGGACACAACAAGTGATGAGGAGTATGCCAATAAGTATCGCCAAGCATTGGCAAATTGCCGTAACAATAACTTTGAATCCGTCATCAATGGTATCCAAATTGCAAATGATACCCAGAAGGATGCTCCTACCATCGACATCATCCCAGTAAGGAAGAAGGAAAAGACGAATGCCATCAACCTCACGGAAAAAGAGGATAGCATTATCACTTTCCCTGAATTCCTTCTGCTAGTCCTGGACCTTACAGAAAACTGTGACGGCAAAGACAGCTTCTATCAGAAGGATAAACTGTTGAACACATTTACATCTAAGGAACATCAAATTAAAGACATGAAGAGATTCTATCACAACCTGCTGTTTTACCGTCTTTTACTAGACTATTACGTGGTAAGAAAGGATATATCAAACGGACAGAGCAGATTCTCCATCAACTTCAGGGATACAGACACAGCAAAAAGAGAATACCGCGAGCAAATGCGCCAGTATATGTCCATGCTTACCGTGTCAACGGAGTTCCATATCTGGCTGAAACCCTATATGCAATATCTCCACGACCTGACAGATGACTGGAAAATCACATCGCAGGAAATCATTGCAAAACTGAAGGAAACGGATAATGCATACCGGATCCAAAAAGGCTATCATCCTTCGGATTTCAGGGAACTCAGGTATCCGAATATCAGCAGATATTGGTTCTGGCGACTTGACTACTATCTTTGGGAAAGAAGAAAAGACTTGTTCAACAAGGAAGACCAACGCGTTGTGGAAACTTATGTCTTCCGAACAAATCGCTCCATTGAACACCTTCATCCACAGGATGAGTCCTACAACGACACCTGGAATGAAGACGTCACTAATGGCTTTGGTAATCTGGCCATGATTTCCCAAAGCTTCAATTCCCAACAGAGCAATGATAATGTTCGGGTGAAGTTTGCACGTATCCAGGAACAGATAGACAACAAGTCACTGCAAAGTATCAAGTTGCTGAAGATGTTTAGAATGGCTGAGGATGACCATACTAAATGGAATGAAGGCCTGGCAGAAGAACACCTTGATGACATGTGTAAAATTCTCAATGATTCTTTCCATCAAAGAGAGTGATAGTATTCAACTACCCACAAGCGAAAGACTTGTGGGTAGTTCCATTCCATCTCCAAGGTACGCTTCATGGAATCAGGAAATACTGCCAATATCACAACTAAAAAATTAATTAGTAATAAAGTTCTTACTAAAAAGATGATTACTATCTTTGCATTCAATTATATTGAAAAAGAAAACGATTATGATAGAAAATCCATTTGAATTCGGTAGAACTGTGGATGGAGATACCGTATCTTTCAACGACCCATTCTTCAAACTGTGGATCAGAAGAAACATTGCGCAGCTTTGATGGAATTGGGACCGCCTTATTACAGCTTGCTGATTAGAGGCGCCTTGTATAGCTTGATGATTGGGAATGCATGGGACGGATTGCTGGTTGAGACCATCATTTTTGTATTAACCAATACAGAACCATAACATACTTTTTTCACTTTATCTAC
>OIWO01000372.1_pt1 | contig 51827 bp, 39 predicted proteins | sample 1587641 | NCBI WGS metagenome assembly OIWO01 (sample SAMEA3888924, study PRJEB22519) | human gut metagenome | biome: human gut; feature: human-associated habitat; material: faeces | place: Denmark | collected 2010
AACTGGTTAAATGTAGGCATCCTTTTCACCTCCTGTGATATTGTCTGTGGTTGCTTTTTTAAGCTTGTATTTCCGCGCAGAAATTCCTTGAATTTTGCACGCTTACTTATTATAGCTAGTTTGAGTTGCACTGTCAAGGTATAAAATGCAAATTTTTCCCGTAAAATAAAGGGTTTTACGCTGTATCCAGGTACAGTGCAAAACCCTCTATTGTCTCGTCTGACTCTTTTTTGTCTGGAAAATATCTTAAATATCCCGGAACTTCATTTCCGCTACTCCTGCGGTCCCATGTACTCCGAATCACCAAAACCAAGAATCAGCATAAAAAGCGGGTTCAGGAAAAATAAACCAATCGTAAATCCTATCCCGTGACCATAGGCACACGCCAGCTTATAGAGTGCCACCACATTCATGAGTGCTGTTCCCAGAAGCGCAAGCGAACCGATAACTCCCACGATTCCGCCGAAGGAATTTAAAATACCTCCGCCGACCGCCAGTCCGAGTGCCACCCAGAAATACTGCACATCCCAGGTCAGCCGGTACTGTACATAGCCATTGTAAATCGGAATGATGGATTTCCATCCTTCTTCCCCGGCTTTTGTAAAGATCTTCCAGTATGCAATTACCTGCAGAATATAAAAGATAAACGCAAATAATGCATATGCCATAATAAACGCTACCAATCCCATACACTTTCCTCCTTTCAGCTTTTACTGTCCGAAGAACGTATTCACGCCAGCCAGCAGTCCGTTCGCCAGCGTCTCAAGCGTCGCTCCCGAATGATCGGACGCCTTATCTCCCAGCTCAATATCCACACTCGGAATCGTCGAATAGGAAGTCTGGGTCAAATCCATCTCCATGCTGCCTTTGGAATAAATCTTCACACCCGCACTCTTTAAGCCGCTGATCAGCGACTCGCCCAGTTGGTTGTGCTGCTTCCAATGAGAGGCAACCGGCTCCATCGCACGGTAGGTTGCATTGCTTGGAACGCTCATGAAAAAGGCACCCTTGTTGCTGCTGGTTGAATCCCAGTGCAAGGCTATATGACAGTCCGCGTTGTTATTCGCAATGACCGTACGGGCTATATTATCCAGCTGTACATCATCTGATTCACGGATCATCAGTACATCATAGCCTGCATTCAGAAGTTTTGTCTTAAGCACCTTTGCCATAGCAAGTGTTACCTTGCTCTCTGCTGTTCCATCTGCAAAGGTCATACCGCTGGAAACTGCCACTGCTGAGGTAGCACCGGCTCCGGTTGTGCCGCCGGTTACTTTCGCACTTCCATCCGGATGACACTGGGTCTTGACGCTTCCGCCACCGTTTGTTCCATGTCCGGCATTGACACAGACCACTTTATTTTTCTTGTTAGAAGCAGTCGAGCGGTACAGGCTCGCAGTTCCGCTGTTGATCTTTGAATAATTTGCGTATTTATAATTAGAAGAAAGTGCGATCGCCGTGCCGCCGGATGTCTGCGCTCCCGCTGCTGTCTGGCTGGTTGTCTGGACAGCACCTGCGGATGCCGGTTTTTTGCTTGTCACATAGGCGGATGAAACATAATACTTCTTTCCATTCAAAAGAATCATCGTCCACTGCCCGCTGGTTCCCACGCGCTCCAGCTTCTGACCGTAGGACAGATTGCCCGCGATATTATTGTCCTTGATCTGCGCCGATGTCCGGTAGCGCAGGGAAGACGTATTGACATACACCGAGTCACCTGCCAGCGCGATCTGCGACATACCGGCTGTCACCAGCAGAGCCGCCGCCAGTCCCAGTGTGTGTTTTTTGAGCCGATTGTGTCTCTTCATCTATATAATCTCCTTCCAATGTCTCTATTTTTTAAATAATTGTTTCTGTTTTGAAAGTCTAAAATCGTTAAATTTGTTCTTTAAATTTATACAATTCAATCACATTACTTTGGATTTTAAACATTTCTTTTATAAGTATAACGGATTTTCCCCTTCGATTCAACCAATCCTGTGCTTCTATTTCTTACGGTTTTATGAAACAAAAAAAGACCGCCGCATCTCTGCGGCGATCTCCAAAAAACGATTTCGTTTTTCATTTTTAATTATTCTTCACTCAGCTCATCCTCGTTGAGTACAATCTTGTCTGCCTCGTCCAGTTCAGCCGGCTCGTTGAAGTCGTCCTCTGCCAGATCGATATCATCCTCTTCCTCAACATCAGTGTTCAGCTTGATGGAGCGGTAACGCTTCATACCGGTACCAGCCGGAATCAGCTTACCAATCAGAACGTTCTCCTTCAGACCAATCAGCTTATCTACCTTTCCGTTGATGGCAGCCTCGGTCAGAACCTTGGTTGTCTCCTGGAAGGATGCAGCGGATAAGAAGGAGTCGGTTGCCAGAGATGCCTTGGTGATACCCAGCATAACCTGACGTCCGATCGCCGGCTCTTTGCCCTCAGCTTCCAGCGCCTCGTTCATCTCGTTGAAATCGAGTACATCCATGGATACGCCCGGCAGTACGTCGGAATCTCCACTTTCCTCAATCTTAATCTTCTTTAACATCTGGTGTACGATCATCTCGATATGCTTATCGTTGATTTCTACACCCTGTAAACGGTATACACGCTGTACTTCCTGGATCATGTAATCCTGTACGGCGCGGACGCCCTTGATCTTCAGAATATCGTGCGGGTTCACGCTACCTTCGGTCAGCTCGTCACCAGCCTCCAGAACCGCGCCGTCCTGAATCTTGATACGGGAGCCGTAAGGAATCAGGTATGTCTTGGAATTGCCCGTCTCATTATCCGTGATAATGATCTCACGTTTCTTCTTGGTATCTTTGATAGTTGCCACACCGCCGAACTCAGCGATGATAGCAAGTCCCTTCGGCTTACGTGCCTCGAAAAGCTCCTCAACACGCGGAAGACCCTGTGTGATATCGCCACCGGCAACGCCGCCCGAGTGGAACGTACGCATGGTCAGCTGTGTACCAGGCTCACCGATGGACTGTGCCGCGATGATGCCGACTGCCTCACCGACCTGAACCGGCTGACCGGTTGCCATGTTGGCACCGTAGCACTTCGCACACACACCGATGTGGGATTTACAGGTCAGGACGGTACGGATCTTGATGGAATCTCTGCCCTGTTTCTTCAATGCTGCCATAACAGCCGCTGCACGCTTCGGCGTACACATATGATTCTTCTCAATCACCACTTCACCTGTATCCGGGTCTGTGATTGTCTCAGCGATGAAACGTCCTGTGATACGCTCCTGCAATGTCTCGATGGTCTCCTGACCATCCATGAATGCCTTGATCTCCATATACGGAATCTCCGGCTTATCCCAGCAGCAGTCCTCCTCGCGGACGATCAGATCCTGGGATACATCTACCAGACGTCTGGTCAGGTAACCAGAGTCGGCAGTACGCAGAGCCGTATCGGACATACCTTTTCGAGCTCCGTGTGCGGAGATGAAGTACTCCAGTACGTCCAGACCCTCACGGAAGTTGGACTTGATAGGAAGTTCAATCGTATGACCGGTCGTATCTGCCATCAGTCCTCGCATACCAGCAAGCTGTTTAATCTGCTTATCCGATCCTCGCGCACCGGAGTCAGCCATCATGAAGATGTTGTTATATTTGTCAAGTCCTGTCAGCAGGTCGTGAGTCAGCTGATCATCGGTTGCCTTCCAGGTCTCGATAACTTCTTTGTAACGCTCTTCCTCTGTGATAAGACCACGGCGGAAGTTCTTTGCGATATGGTCAACCGTTGCCTGCGCGTCAGCAATCAGCTTCGGCTTGCTTGCCGGTACGGTCATATCGGAAATCGATACGGTCATGGCTGCACGTGTAGAGAACTTGTAGCCAATCGCCTTGATATCATCCAGGGTGATCGCTGTCTGGGTTGCACCATGGACATTGATAACCTTCTCCAGAATCTGCTTTAACTGCTTCTTGCCTACGTGGAAGTCAACTTCCAGTTTCAGCTCGTTCTCTTTCTGGGAACGGTCTACGAAGCCCAGATCCTGCGGGATGATCTCGTTGAAGATGAAACGTCCAACGGTAGACTCGATGATACCAGTCTTCGTTGTGCCATCCGGCATCGTGCGGGTTACTCTTACTTTGACACGGGAATGCAGGGTAACAACCTTGTTCTCGTATGCAAGAATCGCCTCGTTGATGCTCTTGAATGCCATGCCCTCGCCCTTGGCGCCCGGACGTTCCTGGGTCAGATAGTAGATACCAAGTACCATATCCTGGGAAGGAACGGCTACCGGACCACCATCGGACGGTTTTAACAGGTTGTTCGGGGAAAGCAGCAGGAAACGGCACTCTGCCTGTGCTTCCACGGAAAGCGGAAGATGTACCGCCATCTGGTCGCCATCGAAATCGGCGTTGAACGCGGTACAAACAAGCGGATGCAGCTTGATTGCCTTACCTTCTACCAGAATCGGCTCGAATGCCTGGATACCCAGACGATGCAGTGTAGGAGCACGGTTTAACATAACCGGATGCTCTTTGATTACATCCTCGAGAACGTCCCAAACCTCCGGCTGAAGGCGCTCTACCATCTTCTTTGCATTTTTAATGTTATGAGCGGTTCCGTTGGAAACCAGCTCTTTCATAACGAACGGTTTAAACAGCTCGATCGCCATCTCTTTCGGCAAACCGCACTGGTAAATCTTTAACTCCGGTCCTACGACGATAACGGAACGTCCGGAATAGTCAACTCGCTTACCCAGAAGGTTCTGACGGAAACGTCCCTGTTTACCCTTTAACATATCGGAAAGGGACTTGAGGGCACGGTTGCCAGGACCGGTAACCGGACGGCCACGGCGGCCATTATCAATTAATGCGTCAACTGCCTCCTGAAGCATACGTTTCTCGTTGCGCACGATGATATCCGGTGCGCCGAGCTCCAGAAGTCTTGCAAGACGGTTGTTACGGTTGATAATACGACGATACAGATCGTTTAAGTCGGAAGTTGCGAAACGTCCGCCATCCAGCTGTACCATCGGACGGATATCCGGCGGGATAACCGGGACAACGGTCATGATCATCCACTCCGGTTTGTTGCCGGAATTTCTGAATGCCTCTACGACTTCCAGACGCTTGATGATGCGGGCACGCTTCTGTCCGGTTGCATCCTGTAACTGGTTTCTCAGATCCTCAGAATCCTTCTCCAGGTCGATCGCCTTTAAAAGCTCCTGAATCGCCTCGGCACCCATGCCGACACGGAAAGAACCGTAACCGTATTTCTCGATCTCGTCACGGTACTCCTTCTCAGACAGAACCTGCTTCATCTGCAGTCCGGTCTGTCCCGGATCCAGCACGATATAAGAAGCGAAGTACAGAACCTTCTCCAGAGTTCTCGGAGAAATGTCCAGAATCAGACCCATGCGGCTCGGAATTCCCTTGAAATACCAGATGTGGGAAACCGGAGCTGCAAGCTCGATATGACCCATGCGCTCACGGCGGACGCTGGCTTTTGTAACCTCAACGCCGCAGCGGTCACAGATAACACCTTTATATCTGATTTTTTTATATTTACCACAGTGGCACTCCCAGTCCTTGCTCGGTCCAAAGATTCTCTCACAGAACAGGCCGTCTTTCTCCGGCTTTAATGTTCTGTAGTTGATGGTCTCCGGCTTTTTAACCTCGCCGTGAGACCACTCCAGAATCTTTTCAGGGGATGCCAAACCGATCTTGATTGCGTCAAATGTCAATGGTTGATATGTTTCATTTGTCTCTGGCATGAGCGGTACTCCCTCCTATCGATTATTCTTCGTCGTCAGATCCATTATCATCGGAAACGTCTGCATAGTCATCGTCCGTATAGCCGTCTGCCTCTGCTGTATACTCATCGTGCTCTACATCGGTCAGCTCACCATCTTTAAATTCCTGCTCCTGGTAACCGTAGTTGCCGAAGGACTCATTCTGAGAGTAACGCTTGCTGTCACCCTCGATAACGGAACGAAGATCGGTATCGCCTTCGTCGATGTTCTCCTTGAGCTCGATCTCGGAACCGTCTTCTGCCAGAACTCTGACATCCAGACCCAGGGACTGAAGCTCTTTTAAGAGTACCTTGAAGGACTCCGGAATACCCGGCTCCGGAATATTCTCGCCCTTGATGATTGCCTCGTATGTCTTCACACGACCTACCACATCATCGGACTTCACGGTCAGGATCTCCTGCAGCGTGTAGGATGCGCCATACGCCTCCAGAGCCCAAACCTCCATCTCTCCGAAACGCTGACCACCGAACTGAGCTTTACCACCCAGCGGCTGCTGTGTAACGAGGGAGTAAGGACCTGTGGAACGTGCATGAATCTTATCATCAACCAGATGATGCAGTTTCAGGTAATGCATGTGTCCGATTGTAACCGGGCTGTCGAAGTATTCGCCGGTACGTCCATCTCTCAGGCGGACTTTACCGTCGCGTCCGATCGGAACGCCCTTCCAGAGTTTTCTGTGCTCCAGATGGGTACCCAAATACTCCATAACTTCCGGATCTACAATATCTTTATATTTTGCTTCGAACTCTTCCCAGGAGGTGTTGACATAGTCATTTGCCATCTCCAGAGTGTTCTGAATATCTTTCTCGTCTGCACCGTCGAAAATCGGGGTGGATACATCAAAACCAAGTGCTTTGGCAGCAAGGCTTAAATGAATCTCCAGGACCTGTCCGATATTCATACGGGACGGTACGCCCAGTGGGTTCAGTACGATGTCGAGCGGACGGCCATTCGGAAGGAACGGCATATCCTCAACCGGAAGTACACGGGAAACGACACCCTTGTTACCATGACGTCCAGCCATCTTATCGCCGACGGAAATCTTTCTCTTCTGTGCAATGTAGATACGAACGGTCTTATTTACACCCGGAGCCAGCTCGTCGCCGTTCTCTCTTGTAAATACCTTCGCATCAATGATGATACCGTATGCACCATGCGGTACTTTCAGGGAGGTATCACGAACCTCTCTTGCCTTCTCACCGAAGATCGCACGTAACAGGCGCTCTTCTGCGGTCAGCTCGGTCTCTCCCTTCGGAGTAACCTTACCTACCAGGATATCACCGGCACGAACCTCTGCACCGATGCGGATAATACCGCGCTCGTCCAGATCTTTCAGTGCATCCTCGCCGACACCCGGAACATCTCTTGTGATCTCTTCCGGTCCCAGCTTGGTATCACGTGCTTCTGCCTCGTATTCCTCGATATGGACGGAGGTATATACATCCTCCTGAACCAGACGCTCAGACAGAAGAACGGCATCCTCGTAGTTGTAGCCTTCCCAGGTCATGAAGCCGATCAGCGGGTTTTTGCCCAGACCGATCTCACCGTTGCAGGTGGACGGACCATCTGCGATAACCTCGCCAGCTTCGACATGGTCATTCTTGTATACAATCGGTTTCTGATTGTAGCAGTTGGACTGGTTACTTCTCTTGAATTTTGTCAGATGGTATACATCGCGGTTTCCATCGGAATCTCTCTTGATGATGATCTCGTTGGAAGCGGAGCGCTCAACCACACCGGCATTCTTTGCAACGACACACACACCGGAGTCAACAGCTGCCTTCGCGGAAATACCGGTATCGACAACGGCTCTCTCGGTGGTCAGAAGCGGTACCGCCTGACGCTGCATGTTCGATCCCATCAGAGCACGGTTCGCATCGTCGTTCTGCAGGAACGGAATCATGGAAGTAGCTACGGAGAATACCATCTTCGGGGATACATCCATCAGGTCGATTTTCTTCTTCTGGAACTCGGAGGTCTCCTCACGGAAACGACCAGATACGTTATTGTGGACGAAGTGTCCTTCTTCGTCTAACTGCTCGTTTGCCTGTGCAACAACGAAGTTATCTTCCTCGTCTGCTGTCAGGTATACAACCTCATCCGTAACAACCGGGTTGGACGGATCGGTTTTATCTACTACACGGTACGGAGCTTCGATGAAACCGTACTCATTGACACGTGCGTAAGATGCCAGGGAGTTGATCAGACCGATGTTCGGTCCCTCAGGTGTCTCGATCGGGCACATACGGCCATAGTGTGTGTAGTGTACATCTCGTACCTCGAATCCGGCACGATCCCTTGACAGACCGCCAGGACCCAGGGCGGAAAGACGTCTCTTATGGGTCAGCTCGGACAGCGGGTTGTTCTGATCCATGAACTGGGACAGCTGGGAACTTCCGAAGAACTCCTTGACTGCTGCTGTAACCGGCTTGATATTGATCAGGGACTGGGCAGAAACACCTTCCATGTCCTGTGTTGTCATACGCTCACGTACCACACGCTCCATACGGGACAGACCGATACGGTACTGGTTCTGAAGCAGCTCGCCGACCGCACGGATACGACGGTTGCCCAGATGGTCGATATCATCTGGATTGCCGATACCGCCTTCCAGATGCATGTTGTAGTTGATGGAAGCGATGATATCTTCCTTCGTAATGTGCTTCGGAATCAGGTCATGGATATCTCGGCGGATAATCTCTTTTAACTCCTCATCAGAAGCGCCGGCATTTTCTTCCAGAATACCCTGGAGAACCGGATAGAATACTAACTCTGTGACGCCTACTTCTTCCGGATCGAAATTCACATAAGCGCCCAGATCTACCATCATGTTAGAAAGAACCTTGTGATTCTTCTTCTCACCCTGAATCCATACAAACGGAACGCCTGCGTTCTGGATGTCAGTAGCAAGTTCCTTGGTAACCTTTGTTCCCTGCTCCGCCAGAATCTCTCCGGTAGTTGTATCAACCACATCCTCAGCCAGAACGTGACCTACGATACGGTTCTTAAAGTGAAGCTTTTTATTGAATTTATAACGACCTACCTTTGCCAGATCGTAGCGGCGCGGATCGAAGAACATGCTGTTTAACAGGCTCTCTGCGCTGTCTACGGAAAGCGGCTCACCTGGACGAATCTTCTTATATAATTCCAGAAGACCATCCTGGTAGTTGTTGGACGGATCCTTCTCGAAGCTCTTCTCCAGTTTCAGCTCATCGCCGAACAGGTCAATGATCTCGGCGTTAGTACCGTAACCAAGAGCACGGATCAGAACAGTAACAGGAACTTTTCTGGTCCGGTCTACACGCACGTAGAAAATGTCGTTGGAATCTGTCTCATACTCCAGCCAGGCACCCCGGTTCGGGATAACGGTGCAGCTGTATAACTCTGTACCGATCTTATCGTGCGCGATTCCATAATAAATACCAGGGGAACGAACAAGCTGGCTGACGATAACTCGCTCCGCTCCGTTGATAACGAAGGAGCCGGTGTCGGTCATAAGTGGAAGATCACCCATGAAAATCTCATGTTCATTGATCTCATCTTTATCTTTATTGCAAAGTCTTACCTTTACCTTCAGAGGAGCTGCATAGGTCGCATCGCGCTCTTTGCACTCTTCGATCGTATATTTGATATCGTTTTTACACAGTGTAAAATCCACAAATTCCAGACTCAAGTGACCTGCGAAATCCGTGATCGGGGAGATATCAGCAAACACTTCTTTCAGTCCCTCATCCAGGAACCACTGATACGAGTTTTTCTGAATCTCAATCAAATTCGGCATTTCCAGAACTTCTTTTTGTCTTGAGAAGGTCATCCTTACACCTTTACCGGTTTTTACCGGACGCATCCTGCTTTTCTCCATTCGATGTTTCACCCCTGTTTTCTTTCTATCTCTATGGTTTGCATTTTTCCATCTCCGAACCAGCCTTGTTTCATGCCGCCGGAGCTGCACTGTCATTTGGGCATACGAATACCCGGAAAACACAGTTTTCCACAATAGTGCATTCTCCATCTTAGCATGGGATTTGATGGGTGTCAAGTGGTTTTTTGATGGATTTGGAAAATATAGCCTTCCCTCTTCTCATTTCATTGTATCATGCAGCAAATCATAGTATAATTTAAGAATATTCACTACAACATATGGAGGAAACCGATGCCAGAGTTAAGTGAATTTGAAAGAATCGCTTATGCGGACCAATGCACTAACACATCCGAAATCATCTCAGTAAAAGCGCTCGATAACATGATTTTGGTTTTTTCTATTTTTTCAAGTCCCCATCGCCATAGTTACCCGTCTATTTTTCTTGCCATTTCCTCTCTCCAATGCTATAATATACAGTAATTGCGCGGTTATTTTCGTGTTCCATGCGAAATGGGATTGGATTTTCGTCCCGCCGCTATCTACAACGGAGGTATATATATGTCATTTTGGAATGTACTGCTAGTTATTATCGTCATTCTGGCTATCCTTCTTGTCGTACTGTATATTCTGGGTTCCCGGATGCAGAAACGTCAGGCAGAGCAGCAGACTATGATCGACGCTTCGAAACAGACAGTTTCGATTCTGGCGATTGACAAAAAGAAACTGAAGATCGGAGATTCCGGTCTCCCGAAGATGGTTATTGACCAGACTCCATGGTATATGAAGTGGGCGAAGCTCCCGATCGTAAAGGCTAAGATCGGACCGAAGGTTGTGACCATGATCGCGGATGAGAAGGTTTTCCTTCAGTTACCGCTCCGCACCGAGGCAAAGGTTGTCATCAGCGGTCTTTATATCACAGAGATCAAGAGCGTGCGCGGAGGCATCCCGCCGCTGCCGAAGAAGAAAAAATTCTTTGACCGTTTCAAGAAAAATACAGAAGAGGCAGCAAAGAAAGAAGCTTCCAAGTCCAAGAAAAATAAATAATGGATCTTAAAATCCCGGAAATGTAACTGATTGCACGTTTCCGGGATTTTTGATTCATCGATTTTATTTCTTTGTTTCTATATTCTTTTATATTTACTGCTCTTTCAGGTTCAATTTCGCCGTCGCCTTCGATTTCACATCAATTTCAATATGGCTCTGGCTGGTCTGCTCATAGTTGAGTTCCAGCGTATAATCAATCTGGATTTTCAGATGATCCGGACCTTCATTGATCTTGATGCGGTCGGTCGTGACGCCCACGATCATCTGACCGTATGGAGTCACATAACAGCTGACATTCGGACGGTTCTCCTGAAAAATCATATGCGCCCGCGCATCGCCTCCCTTGATCATATCGACGCTGTCCGCATTGGCTTTGATGGTATTGCGGATGCTTCCTTCCTCGCCCTCCAGGATCTCATCATAGATGATATAATGCTTGCCATTTTTGAAATAATAGCTGCCTGCCGTGATAACCTCCAGGTTATTCGTCTCCCCGTCCGCAATATGGGCACCGCGCACGGATACAAGCACATCTTTCGTCATATTTTAATACTCCTCAATGTTAATCTGTTTCGTGTCTTTTACCTCTTTTGGCAGAATCGCCTTGGCAAAACGCGTAAAATTCTCCGCCCGGTCGCTGACAAAGAACTGATACTGGTCAAGAATCGGCTCCCCGGCAGCAGCGCGGCGGCTGTTTTCCTCCGAAAAACGTTCCAGATCCTCCGAACTGCGTGTCAGATCCATGTCCCGCAGCAGAGTTTTAAGTTCAACCGCCGTCTCATATGCCGGATTTACCAAAGTCACCTCGTCGCCCATCAGCCGGTGCAGCGTCGAACGCAGCAGCGGATAATGCGTACATCCCATAACCAGCGTATCAATGTATTTTTCTTTCAGCGAAGAAAGATACCGGGAGGCAATCTCGTCTGTTACCGAATCATGAAAGAGTCCTTCCTCCACCAGCGGCACAAAGAGCGGACACGGTTTTCCAATGACCTCAATATCCGGGCGCAGCTTCTGCATTTCTCTGGTATAAATACCGCTCCGGATGGTCGCCTCGGTTCCAATCACGCCAATCTTTCCATTATGGGTTGCCTCGGCAGCCGTGCGCGCGCCCGCGTAGATAACCCCGATGATCGGGATATCCAATTCCTGTTTGACCGTCTCCAGTGCACACGCCGAGGCCGTGTTGCAGGCAATCACGATCGCCTTGACTCCCTGTGTTTTCAGAAAACGGATGATCTGGCGGGAATAGCGCAGCACCGTCTCCTGTGATTTGCTTCCATATGGAACGCGCGCCGTATCTCCAAAGTATACGATGCGCTCCTGCGGCATCTGACGCATGATCTCACGGGCTACCGTCAGACCGCCGATGCCTGAATCAAAAACTCCGATCGGGGCATTTCTATCCATGTTTACCTTCCTTTCGGCAAAATTCTTATGGTCATGTTTCCATTCTTTCCCGAACTTCTGTGTATATCGAATCATATAACGTCCAAAAGTAGATTCTCTCACACTGTTTCAGGATTCTGAAACATTTTTATTTATTTCTAGGCTTCGTAGCGTTTCAGTCCGTGTTCAATCAGCTTTGTCACCATCTCCGGCTTCGGGATTCCGGCCGCCTCAAAGAGCATCGGGTACATACTGATCGCGGTAAAGCCCGGCATGGTATTGATCTCATTGAAGATAACCTCGCCGTCCTTCGTCACAAAGAAATCGACACGCGACAGGCCATAGCCATCTACCGCCTTGAAAATACGTCTCGCCGCCTGACGCACACGCTCGGTCGCATCGCCCGGAAGCTCTGGATTTACCACGGTTCTGGACTCTGCGTTGTAATATTTCGCATCAAAATCATAGAAATCGGCTGCTGCCAGAATCTCACCAACACCGGAAGCGATGACCGGTTCTGTGCCATTTCCAAAGACCGCACATTCGATCTCACGGCCGACGATCGTCTCCTCAACCAGAATCTTGCGGTCATGGTGCGCCGCCTCCTTTAAGCCTGCAATCAGCTCTTCGCGATCCGACGCCTTGCTGACACCTCTGGAAGAACCTGCATTGGACGGCTTGATAAATACCGGATATGCGAACCGGTTCTCGATGCGTGCCACAACCTCATCCATCTTTTCAAGTTCTTTGCGGATGACCAGCTCATATGCCGCCTGGCGCACGCCTGTGTGGTCAACGATCTGTTTTGTATACACTTTATCCATCGAAACGCTGGACGCCAGCACACCGCATCCGACATACGGGATTTTTGCCAGCTCAAAGATGCCCTGAATGGTGCCATCCTCGCCCCAGAGTCCATGCAGAACCGGGAATACCACATCAATACGGATCATTTCCGCCTTACCATCTTTCAGGACGATCACGGATTTCTCCGTTGCATCCGGGGAAAGGATCGCGGTCGTCGTGTTCTTTCTCCAGCTCTCATCCTCGATCTGCTCGACCGAGTCAACCAGCAGCCATTTTCCCTCTTCGGTAATGCCGATCAGGGTTACATCATAGCGCTCTGTATCTATATTTTTAATGACATTGATTGCCGACATACATGAAACAATATGTTCCGAAGACTGTCCGCCAAATACCACAAGTACACTCTTTTTCATAATATCCGCCTTTCTGCCGGGTGTGGGAAGCGTCACCACACGCCGGAATGCTATTCCAAAATATAGTTTAGATTATACCATAACTGTCAATACTTGCGACAAGAAGATTCGATTTCTTTCAGTAAAAGGAGAGCCATTATGTTAAATCAAGTGATTTCGTTCCAGTCTGAAAATTGTCTGTCATCCGCATCCAGGATTCATCCACCTGTTACCAATAAATGCCGCCATTTTTCCACCGGTTCCTGCAAGCTTTCCCATATCTACGATGGAATACTCCCGCTTCTCGCATTATGTTCCATGCTATTATTTCTGCTTTTCTGCCTGCCTCTTCTTACTTTTACCAGAAACCAGATTCAGCAGAAAGTCCTGGCGTACGCGATCGCCCCGCCGATCCTGCAGACTCATGTGATCGACAACTGGTGGGGTGTTCTCTATCCGCCGCCCGCCCTGTCCGGAGGTGTCATGCCGGAAGAAAACTCAAAAAATCAGAGCGCCGATTCCGTCTCTGACGCTCTGATTTCTGATAACGATATGAACTGGCTGTCGCAAAAGAAGCATATCATTTTTGATGTAAACAAGAAAGCTGCTGCTCTGATTTCCTCTAAAGCTGACCCGATGACTTGCTCCAATCACTCGGAATGTTCTGGAACAGCTTCAGCTTCCAAAACAAGCACCGAACCGACAGAATCCTCTTCGAACTCAAAAATAGCAGCCACGCACACCGTTTCCGCTGACAGCAGTCTGCCGGATAAAGCTCATGCTTCCTCCGACAATTCGATTACTCTTCGGGTAACGTGTCGTTTTTTATCTTTCCTTCCCGGAGGCTCGGAGTGATGAAATTCTCATAAGAATAGTTCCACAGCGTCTCCGAGCCCTTGGCGGTATTCTTATTTCTTCCAAGAATCTGGCTCAGGTGCACGCCGCGCGTCGCCCACGCCTTTCCCTTGGAAGCATCATTGAGCATCGTCGGCTGGATGTTGTCCATCGTATGTGCAAACCGCGCTTCCGGCGTCTCCCCGGCTTCAAATTCATCCCAGAGAGCGCGCAGTTTTTCGCCCTGATCCGGCGGCAGTATTCCAAAAATGCGCTCTGCACCCTTTAATTCTCTCTCCCGCTGGGTTTTCTTCGCCTCCTCATCATAGGCATACGTGTCGCCGGCGTCGATCTCGACCAGATCGTGAATCAGAAGCATGGTAACCGTTTTCAGCACATCGATCGGCTCATTGGAATACTCCGCCAGAAGCACCGTCATGATCGCCATATGCCATGCGTGCTCCGCGTCATTTTCCTTCCGCTCGCCATCTGTCAGATACGTCTGACGACCGATAAATTTCTCCTTATCTATCTCCCGGATAAATGCAAACTGCTGCTCCAGACGTTCTTTCTGTTTCTGATTTATATCCATTGTTTCCGCCTCCCTGGTCTATTTCACTACATTTCTAGTTACTGTTCACGCATACGTGAACAGTTACGGAAAAATGCCTCTTGCATTTATCCTCTCTTTACAGTCTCTTCCCTGCAAGAACCTCTTTATAATCCTTATAATTCTCCTCCAAAAGCTTCGGCGTATCCAGACCATACGGGCACATCGACTTGCAGTGTCCGCAGTGCAGGCAGTCCTCTATCTTCTTCATCTTCGCCTGTCCCTCCGGGGAGAGGTGTCCCGCTGACGGAGAACGGCGCAGAAGCAGGGACATACGCGCACAGTTGTTGATCTCGATTCCTGCCGGACACGGCATACAGTAGCCGCAGCCCCGGCAGAATTCACCTGCCAGCTCTTTCTGGTCTTTTTCAATAACAGCTTTCAGCTCGTCCGTCAGTTCCGGTGGATTGCCGATGTAGCTTAAAAATTCGTCCAGCTCGCTTTCCTTCTGTACCCCCCAGATCGGCAGTACATTCTCAAACTGTGCCATATAGGCATAGATCGCAGCCGAATTGGTCAGCAGACCGCCCGACAGACCCTTCATTGCGATAAATCCCATCTCGTGCTCCGCACAGGCCTTCGCCAACGCGATCTCCCGCTCGGTGGAAAGATAATTAAATGGGAACTGCAGGGTATCGTAAAGCCCCGACTCGATCGCCTCCTCCGCAATGCTCATGCGGTGGTTCGTGATGCCGATGAAACGGATTTTCCCCTGCTCTTTTGCCTCGAGCATCGCCTCATAAAGACCGCTTCCGTCTCCCGGCTTCGGACAGACTGCCGGATTGTGGAACTGGTAAATGTCCACGTAGTCTGTTTTTAAGTTATGTAAACTTGTCTCCAGATCCTTCCAGAAGCCTTCCGCCGTCGTTGCCGCTGTCTTGGTCGCAATATAGATATGCTCGCGCACGTCGCTCAGCGCATAGCCGATCTTCTCCTCACTGTCCGTATAAAAGCGCGCCGTATCAAAGAAACGGACACCCGCGTCATACGCCTTGCGAAGCAGTACCTTCGCATCATCAAAAGAAATACGCTGGATTGGCAGCGCGCCAAATCCATTTTTATTGACGATAATATCCGTCTTTCCAAGGGTAACCGGCGTACCGGCTACCCTTTCTCTTGCGTCCAGCATCTCTTTCAGCGCCTCGTCACTGTCATCGATCCAGACATCTTCCTCATCGGCGTTGAGACCGAGATATTTTGCCAGTGTCCGCTCATCATCCGACCGGTTCCAACGGGAAATATAGCGATCAATTTCCTCAAATGGAACCTGTCCGGACAGGTACAATTCTTTAAATGTCATACTTCCTTCCGCTCCTTTAAATTCTTAAGTACCGTGATTTCCTGGTTATCTATGTGCCCCCTGGCTACCGCCTTTGCCTCCGCCATATGGCGCAGACGCAGTGCCGCCAATATTTTTTCATGCTCTAACTGCAGAATCTGCCGTTTATCCTCGTCCTTGATGTATTCCAGACGGAACCGGTACATCTGCTCACGCAGATTGTTCAAAATCTGCACCAGACGCTTGTTGCGGGTCGAATGGTAGATCACGTCATGGTATGCCTCGTCCGTCTCCGCGATCTTCATCGCATCGCCCTGATCAATCGCCGCTTTAAATGCTTTCTGTGCTTCTTCCAATGCCTGCATATCTTCTTCCGTCATGCGCTGGCACGCCAGCTCAATCGCCAGTTCCTCCAGCGAACGGCGCACTTCCAACACATCTTTCAGGCTTTTTTCCGAAATCCGCGCCACCTCCGCGCCGCGCCGCGGAATCATCAGAACGAGCCCTTCCAGCTCCAGCTTGCGGATCGCCTCACGGATCGGGGTGCGGCTGACGCCCAGCTTCTGTGCCAGCTGAATCTCCATCAGGCGCTCGCCCGGTGCCAGCTCTCCCTTTAAGATTGCCTGCCGGAGTGTGTTGAATACCACATCCCTGAGTGGGAGATATTCATTCATTTTAACCTCAAAATTGTTCCCCATCTGCGTGCCCCTTCCTGTTGTAAAAACTAGTCAGGTATACCTGTTTCGCCAGATCCTGGCTGCTGCCATAGCGGAGTTCCTCATACGCCGCCTGCGCCGCCGTCTGGTTCGTAAACAAGCCAAATACGGTTGGACCGCTTCCGCTCATCAAAGAGCCGTCCGCGCCCATCTCCATCATCTTATCTTTGAGTGTCTGAATCACCGGATTTTCCGGGATCGTCACCGTTTCCAGCACGTTTCCAAGCTGTGAAACGACGCCGGAGAGGTCTTTTTTCTCGATCGCCGCCCGCATCGCATCAATATCCGGATGCGCCTCTGCGCCCAGAGACGGCAGGTTTAAGCTCTCGTACACATGCTTCGTCGAAACGCTGACCGCCGGTTTGGCAATCAGCACGCGGCACTGCGGCATCGGCGGAAGCGGTGTCAGGATCTCCCCGATTCCCTCCGAAAGAGCCGTTCCCCGCATGATACAGTACGGCACATCCGCCCCCAGACGGACGCCGCGCTCCATCAGCTCCTGTTTCGAAAGCCCCAGTCCGAACATCTTGTTGACACCAAACAGGACTGCGGCCGCATCGCTGCTGCCGCCTGCCATCCCGGCTGCCACCGGGATAAATTTCTTCATCTTGATCTCCACACCGTCGCGGATTCCAAACTCATCCATCAGAAGCTTCGCCGCGCGGTAACCTAAGTTATTTTCATTGTCCGGCAGATAATAAAGGTTCGTTGAAAGACGGATTCCCTCTTCCTCCGTCCGGTTCAGTTCGATCGCGTCGTACACGCGCACCGTCTGCATGATCATCCGCACTTCGTGGTAGCCGTCTTCTCTCCGGCGGACTACATCCAGACCGAGATTGATCTTTCCATATGCTTTCAGCTCCAGATGCCTGATCATCGGTCATTCCTCCCATCGTTCCCTTAGTGTAATCACACTAGATTGTATTTTTTCATTATTTTGTATACAAGCTATTATATCCTTTTTGCATACAAAATACAATAGAATCCTTGCAGGATGAAGGTACCTGAATGAATCCCATTTTTTCCGCCAATCTCCGTGAAGCCGTGTTGGAACGCTTCGTGCAAAGCCGGATCTTATCCAGCTCCAGCGTTTCAAACCCATATTTCACAATCGCCCGGCAGGCTTCCAGCGCATAGCCCTGACGGCGGAACGGTTCATAAATATGATATCCCAGCTCTCCGTCCGTCAGCCCCGCCTTTCCAACCAGCACACCATCCGCGCGGCGTTCCAGCGCCCACAAACCACACTCGGCAAAGCGGTACTGGTGTTTCCGGTATTCCTCGCGCTTGTTCCAATCAGAAAAAGTTCCGTCGGCATCCTCAGCGGATGCCGGTTCCAATGGATCGTCCTGGGAAAATTCACGGATGATGAGGCGGTCAGTTTCAGCGATGAGCCACGGGAGAGCCAGGTAGCGGCGGACGACGCGTTCCAGGAATGTTTCATCGGCGTCTTCAGGGTCTGTAATAAGGTAAAGGCAAGATGAATAGTCGGCCGGCTGTTTTTCCTCATTTTCCCTCCATAAGCCAACAATAGCTCTCCCGGCTGCTTTCGCAGCCTGAAGAGCTTCGTTTTCATCGGAGAGAATCACCGGGTATGTCTGTCCCGCAATGGTTACTTCTCGTTCGATTGTCATAGATTATCTTTCTTTTCCTTTTTCCGGCTCCGGGTACTCCTCGCCGAAGGTGTCAACGGTCATCTTTTTGATCTTCTGCTCTTTCAGCGGACGATCGCCCCAGTCGGTGCGGACGCCGGCAATCTTGTCCACGATATCCAGACCTTCAACTACCTTCCCGAAGGATGCATACTGACCATCCAGATGCGGGGAAGTCTCATGCATGATGAAGAACTGGGAACCTGCGGAGTTCGGGTCCATCGCACGCGCCATGGAGAGAACGCCCTTGGTGTGCTTGAAATTGTTCGTAAAACCATTCTGGCTGAACTCACCCTTGATGGTATACCCTGGACCGCCCATACCATTTCCATTCGGGCATCCGCCCTGAATCATAAAGCCCTTGATGACACGGTGAAAGATCAGACCATCATAAAAGCCCTTCTTGATCAGGCTGATAAAGTTGTTGACTGTGTTCGGCGCAATCTCTGGGTAGAGCTCTGCCTTCATGATATCACCATTTTCCATCTCAATGGTAACAACTGGATTTTTCATGTATGTTTCCTCCTGAATTTTAAAAAATACCTCATTAAGTGGTCACATTATACCATAAAAACGTTCGAAAATCGACCGTTTTTCGTTCCATATTTGTCCATTTTCTTTACATTTCGTAAGTTTCTCCTCACAATTCATTCACATTTATGGCTTAAGATGTATAGCACAATGTCGAAATGGACATTCTATGCGAAAAGATGAATGTTGCGCTCAGGAATCATCATCTGTCCTGCATCATACATCTGTGAGCAAACCAAGTCAAAAGAAAGGTTGGTAATGTACTATGAAAAAAACATATTTTGCAATCCTGGGCGCGGCTGCGATCCTCTCGCTCGCAACCGCCTGCTCTTCCCAAAACGTGAATGAATCGACTGCTAATGAATCGTCCCAGTCCGCCTCCTCCGGGTCCAGCTCGAATGGCATGGACGAAAGCAGCCCGATGGATGATTTAAAAGAAGACGCCAAAGACCCCCTTCTTCCATCCGAGGGAACTGCCGATACAAAACAGTCCACAATGACCGGTACGATCAGCGACATCAAAGACTTTATGTTTACGATCACCGCCGATGGAACCGATTATGCATTCAGCTTCGAGCAGGATCAGAAACCGGACGGGCTTTCTGATGTAAAAGATGGGGATAAAGTTACCGTAACGTATACGGGAACCGTCAGCGAGGTGGATGCATTCAGTGGAACCGTTTTATCAGTTAAAAAAGCGGAATAAGGATTGTTGACGTTACTGTTCACGCATACGTGCCCAGTAACGGAATTTGCCGTGGCTTCGCATTTAAATACGGCAAATTCCTGCTGCCACCACGTTTTCTTACGGCACTTTCGGTTCCAAAAGTGCCTACCCGTGTACAGTAACTTGCTGACACACTTTATACCCATATTTTTTATGGCAGTCTTGACAGACGAAGCACGCAAATTATCTGCGTTTCCTGCCCAGGCTGCCATTTTCGATCCTCTGAACATAAGATATATTTATCGTAATCATGGAATCCATGTTCCGCGTTCATATTTCGTTCACACTTCATTAAAAAACCTTTTACACAATTAACATGGTTTCTTCACGATTTTTCCCTATACTATAACCATAGCAACAAGCAATGCTTACAAATTTTTTTCATAATACCGAGCTGAGTTTATATCAGCTCTCCTCCCTTTTTCAATACCAAAAGACCTCTCACTGCTGGAGAGGTCTTTTGTTGTATCTGAATTTTTCAACTCTCTCACCGTTCCGGTCTTCGTACCTTCCTGCCAAGCAGCACCAGCGCTGCAAGGTTTGGCACCGCCATCAGCCCATTGAAAATATCAGATACCGCCCAGACGGCTTCCATCCGGCTGACGCAGCCGAGAAAGACCGAGGCAAGATAGCCTCCGTGATACAAAATACATATTTTGTCGGCACGCTTCTGTGGGACATCCCGCATCAGCCATCCAAGTGCCTGATCGCCGATGTAAAACCAGGCAAGGATCGTGGCAAAGGCAAACAGCACCATGCACGCCGCCGTCACTATGCCGCCTGCATTTCCAAAACGGGCTGCCAGAGCCGCCGCCACCGCGCCGCTGCCGCCCAGGGAATCGATCTTCCCGGTCAGATTGTGCGGAAATACACAGAGCAGTAAAAAAGCGGTCAGGCTGCACCCTATGATCGTATCGAAAAACACCTCGAAAATCGCCCACATTCCCTGTTTCTGCGCTTCCTGCCTCTGTCTTAGCCTCCCCTTTCCCTCACTCATCCCATGCAGCACCGCCAGACTCCCCAGGCCCGCCTCATTGGAAAACACACCGCGCGATACCCCGCTCCGGATCGCCGCTGCCATTCCGTACCCGGTCATCCCGCCCGAAATTCCTGAAAAATTCAAAATACTGCTTCCATCCGTCTGTCCTGCATTATCTGCCAGTCCAAATGCCCCGACCACAATTTTCCCCAATACTTCCGGTATCTGATCGTAAAAGCTGAACACGGCGATTCCACCTGCCAGCAGATACAGCCCCGCCGATACCGGTACCAGCACCGAAGCTGTCCATCCGATGCGTTTTGCCCCGCCAAAGAGCACCACGGCAGTCAAAACTGCCAGTATGATACCGGTTCCAAGCGGCGGCAGGGACGCTGCATAGCGCAGACTATCCGCCAGAGCCCCCGCCTGTACCATACATCCCATTCCAAGCGACGCCAGCACGCAAAACAGGGCATAGCATTTTCCAGCGAAACAGCTTCCAACCCCATTTTCCAGATAGACATAAGGTCCGCCCCCATACAAAATTCCCAGATAAACCTCCGTATATGCCAGCGCCATCCCCAGAAATGCCGCCGCCCACATCCAGAACACAGCACCCGGACCACCGATCGCCAACGCGGCTGCCACGCCCGTGATATTTCCCGTTCCGACCGTCGCCGCCAGCGCGGTGCAGGTCGTCAAAAGCTGTCCTTTCCCGCCGCTCCCAACCGTCTCTCCCCACCAGACTCTGATATGACGGATCGGAAATCCCCGCAGACGCACCATGCAGAGGACTCCAACCGCCAGAAACAGTCCCAGAAGCCACGGTCCCCACACCATTTTCTGTACGATTCTAAGCGCTTCCATCCGAGCACCTTTCTATATCTATTTTCACTCTATCAAACCAATCTTATGATTTACTATGATATTTCATTCTCCAAGCCGTGATATTGCCTTCCGAGAACTCTCTTTCCATCCACGTTTTGTTACTGTACACGCATACGTGTCCAGTAACCACGTTTTCTTACACTTTCTGTAAACATCCGCAAACCCCATGACAAACCAGACCGGCAGTGCTACAATAAGCATATCGGACAGGCGGACAAATTTCCAAATCTCTGTCCTTCTGGAAAGGATGAAAACAATATGCCAGGTTTTACCACGCACTATATATTCGGCATGAAAGCATACAACGATATGCCATTCACACCCTTAAAACACACGATCGCCAAATACCGCTGGCTCTACCAGCTCGGTCTGCAGGGACCGGATATGTTTTTCTATAATATCCCGATCCTGCGCCACCGCGATTACCGCAACGTCGGTTCCTATATGCACGAACACAAGGTAAACGCCTTTTTTGAGTGCTGTCTGCGCCGTATTGGAACCATCCGCTCGCGCCAGCAGCAAGAGGAAGCCATCTCCTATCTGGCCGGATTTATAAACCATTACATTGCCGATTCGATCTGTCATCCTTACGTGTACGGGCGCATCGGCTATCCGGTGGATGCCCCGACCTCCATGCATCACGGGATGCACGCACATCTGGAAAATGAGCTCGACGCAATCCTGCTCTGGAAATATAAAAAAAAGAAGCCGTCCGAATTTAACCAGACCGCCACGATCTGTCTAAATGGACAGGAAATCCAGTTTATTTCCCATTTCCTGGCTTCCTGCATCAACGAAACCTATTATCCGATCACCTACCGCAACAACTTCCAGGTTACTCCGGCGATGGTGCACCGCTCCATCTGGGCGCTGCGCTTCGGCTGCCGGACACTCTCGGACAAGAACGGCAAGAAAAAATTCGGCATTGCACAGGTCGAATCCATCTTCGTCAACCACCCAGTTGCTTCCGCGAAAATGGTAACGGACTCCGTAACCGACTACCGGAGCAGCTGTAACCTAAACCACGAAGCATGGAGCAACCCGTGGGATCCGACCCGCGTCTCAACCGCCTCGTTTGTTGATCTCTTCCATGAAACATTGGACAAATGCAGCCGTGTCTATGCGCTTTTAAACAGCGCCGTCACAGACAACATGCCGTTAGATAAACAGGATTTATCGCCGCTTCTGGCTGAACTGGGGAATGAGTCCTATCACAGCGGACTACCCGTTGATTAAAAACACGTACTTCGGTTCCTGGTAAATAAAAGCTGTCATATGAGAAACACTCATCTGTTTCTCATATGACAGCTTTTGTGATCACTTTTCTCTTAATTATACACAGAAAATATCCCGTGTCTGTGCAGACAACCTCTTATTCTGCGTTCTCTGTCTCTTCCTCCGCCTCAGTCGTATCGTACTCGCCTGCTGCTTCCTTCTCTTTCACCTTGGAAATCAGCTCTTTGGTATCCGGAAGTTTGAAATCCGCGCCAGCCTCATAGGAACCGCTGATAAACCATGCGTCCTCGTTATCCTGGTCGCTCTCCGGAACGATGCTGTAGGACAGTGCATACTGTTTCCACAGTCCGCCGTAGGAATCTTCACCGGACATCTCAATCGAGAAGTCCTGGGTGTGGACAATGTCGTTGAATCCCTTGATTAGATCTTCCGCATAAGTTCCTATCTGATCATCCGGCAGATCATCCGCAACTACCCATATCAGCATGATCTGTTTCTTGTTTGGCTCCATATAGAAATGGAAATCGCGGCCGTACTCGTAGGTACTTGTATCCTTGAACATGTCTTCCGCGTCCGTGCTGACCTGTGTCCAGTCAATCTCAACATTTTCCTGTGTCTCAAAATTCGGATCTCCGACTACCGTTTCAGAAGTCGGTTTTACAATCGTACTCTCCGTGCATCCGCTGAGCAGCGCCATACACGCAACCATCATTATCAGAAGTTTTTTCATCGTGTTCTTCTATCCCTTCATTCACTCATTCACAGCCAGAACCAGTCCGAACCGCATGGCTATTATATAATATCGCCTTTTGTTTTTGTAGTCATTTTAGAAAAATTCAAAAAATCTTCATACTTTCCAAAATCTCCCGTAAACAATCCATCCGGACCATTTTACCGCCATTTAGCGCATTCAGGTTGTCAATCCAGATCCTCAACCGTAAGCTCTGTGTCATCCTCCTGCACACCCTGCTGTGTTTTGGCATCCTCTGCCTCTTTCTGTGCAAGTTTTTCTTTCAGCGGCTTCTTTTCCGTGGAAGCAGTTCTTGCTTTTCCACTCTCTGCCAGCCGGGACGCGGCTGCATCTGCCGCCGGAACCTGTCCTGAACCAGATCGCACATCCATGTCAGACTCCGCCTGCTCTGTGCTCTCATCTGCCTCCGCTGTGCCAGACGCCCAGTAGGACGCGCCCATCCGCTTTTCAAGCAGTTTTTCAAACTCTTCCTGCGAACAGCCGATCTCCTGCAGACGCTGTCTTCTCCGTTTTCTCCGGTCCTCCTGACGTCTCTTTTCTTCCTGGTGACGCCGGTAGAACAGCCATACAAGCGCCGCACACGCCGCTGCCAGAAGCACACTGACGACCACAATCAGCACCGTTCTCACCGATACTTTCGGAAGTTTCGGCAGGGTCAGGTGGAACGAAGATTTCGTCTGCTTCGATTTTCCGGACGCACCTGTATTGGATGCTGCCGAATCCGATGCCGTATTTCCGTCATCCGAAGCCGTCTCCCCGTTTGCTTCCGCTTCTGCCGCCGATGCGCTGATCAGATACACCTGTCCAATCTTGCGGTCATTGTATTTGTAAGAAAGCAGTGCCACCGCACCCTGCGGCGCATCCTCCGGCAGATCTGTTACCACCGTCTTCTCCGCATCCGCAAACGAAGCATCCTTCGGGAGCGTGATGACTGCCAACGTATCCATCGATAAATCGGACGGCTGATAGCTATTGTCTCCGATCTGCACCGGCTGATCGCCGCTTGTGTATGCCGTCTCATTTTCCGAAATATTTACATTTTTAAATCGTAGAAAGCCGAAATCCATCAATGCAATCGTATCCTGATAATGGGTCGCCTGCGTACTCTTCATCGTGACCGCGATCTGGCGTCTGTCATCCTTGATCGCATAGGTAACAAGCGTCTGCCCGGCAATCGATGTGTAACCGGTCTTTCCGGCTACCGCATATGGATAATAGTTCGGACTCTCTGTGTCAGTCGTGATAAGAAGTTTGTGTTCCGGCTGGATGGTCACACCGTCCGGATTGTTCTTCGTCGCCGGTAAGCGGTAGCTCTTATCCTTACTGATCATTAAAAGCGTGTCATTTTTATACGCCGCCGATGCGATCAGCGCCATATCATACACCGAGGTGAGCTGTGTGTCGTCATTCAGACCAGACGGATTCGCAAAATGGCTGTTCTCGCAGCCAAGCTCCGCCGTCTTCTCGTTCATCATCTTCACAAAACCGTCGCGGCTTCCGCCCACATGCTCCGCCAGCGCATTCGCCGCCTGGTTGGAAGAACGCATCAGCAGCAGGTAGAGACAATCGCGCACCGAAAGCGTGTCGCCCTCCTCGATGGAGTTCTTGTTTCCGCTGCCATCTTCCACGTTGTAAACAGCATCGTGGGAAAATGTGATCGTATCATCCAGACTGCTGTTCTCTATGACTACGAGCGCCGTCAATATTTTCGTGATACTTGCCGGCGCCTTCTGCACATGGATGTTCTGCCCGAATAAAACCGCCCCGGAGTCCGCATCCATGACAATGCCTGCCTCCGACTCGATCCCCGTATCCGAGGGCCAGTCCGGCTTTGCAAATGCCGTCATCGGCATTCCGGCAGCCATCAGTGCCGTGATCATCAAACTTATCAGTAAACGTCTTAATCTCTTCATACGATTCCTTCCTGTCAGCTTTCCTTTTCTGGAAATCCTTTTGTATCATGAACGATATAAATTGGACGATCCTTCAATTCTGTAAACAGGATCGCGATATACTCCCCGATAATTCCCACAATCACGAACAGCATCGCGAACATAAAGCATAAAAGCACTACGATCGTCGCGTAACCATTGGGCGTTCCCTTGACCGCCCACTCATAAATCGTTTCCAGCATCACGAGCAGCCCCAGAAAGCCCACGATAATTCCCGAGTAAATGCCGAGCTTTAGCGGCAGATCCGAAAAGCAGAGAATCGTATTGATCGAAAATTTAAATAATTTCCGGATGCTGTACTTGCTCTCGCCCGCCACCCTGGCTCTCGCCTCATACTCGATGGTCGTCCGGTTAAATCCGATATTCTGCACATAGCCGCGCAGGAAACGCACTTTTTCCCGGTAATTAGTCTTTAACACCTGCGCCGCATTGGCAGTCAGCGCAAAGAAATCGGATGCGTTATTTTCCAGCTTCACATCTGAAATCTTGTTCAAAAATTTATAAAAAGCAGAAGACGTCAGGTTTTTGATGAATCCAGCCGATTTATTTTTCGTCCGGACCATGTTGATAACCTCATAGCCCTCTTCGAATTTTTCGATTATCTGCGCCACACATTCCGGAGGATGCTGCAGATCGGCATCCATACACACGATGCCCTCCCCGCTGCTGTGGTCCAGCCCCGCAAGCATCGCCGCCTCATGGCCAAAGTTACGGGAAAAGTTGATCACACGTACCCGCGGATCCGCTGCTGCCAGTTCTGCCAGAATCTGACCCGAGGCGTCCGCACTTCCGTCGTTGACAAAAATCAGTTCGTAATTCCATGGCAGCGCCTCAAAAACCGGAGTTGCCTCCCGATAGAACTCATGCAGCGCCTTTTCCTCGTTGTAAACAGAAATCACGATCGAGATCGTCTTTGGTTTCTGTCCGTTCATATTTTCCATCCTGTTCTGCATGGTTGACTGTCTGGTTTCATTTTTCTTCTTATCTTCCATGCTGTCTGTCCGTTTTTTCTTATCTTTCTTACTCATATTTCATCTTTCAATTAAGTATCCGGGTCATCCAAAATTTCGATCGCTATCGAAGAATGTGCCGGAACCCGTTTTTCCACCGGAGGCAGCGTCATATAGTCGCCGTAAATCCACTCCAGCACATGCTCATAGCCCACCGGCACCATCAGCTTTGTGTCCTCAAACGGCAAATCCACCGCGTGCTCGCACCATGCGCCCTCCAGCGTTACATAGAGATAATCCGGCTGGTAATTGCTGTAATACCAGTGTTTCGTCTTCTTTTTGCGATCCTTCGCCGCTGCAAGTCTCTGCAGCTTAAATAAAACCGGCATCGGGACAAGGTGTCCCACACCTGCCAGCACACCAACCCGCAGCTTATCCATCAGGCTGTATTTGCTGAAATCAATCTGATCACGGTATGCGATCGCCATTCCATAAATGACCTTCTGAAGAAATTTTGCGCTCCACGCGCCCACCTTACTATCCGGCAGGCGGTCAAGGACGAACAGATCCACCCAGAGATGGTTTAATTTTCCCTCATAAAACTGCATCTGCTCATTGTCCTCATGGACGCGGCTGTTGTCATAGATGACGCGCGTTGTAAAATCATAAAACACCTTGCCACCCCGGATCTCCTCCGGGCGCAGCAGGGACATTCCCTCCGGCAGCTCCCGCGGCGCCACCTTCAAAAACATCTCATAATTGGCACGTGTAAATGCCAGATCGACATCATCATCCCACGGGATAAATCCCTCATGACGCACCGCGCCCAAAAGTGTCCCGGAATCCAGCATATAGGAAATCTTGTATTTCCGGCAGATCCGGTCTATCTCCTTCAAAAGGCGCAGATTCGCCCGGTGAACCTTCTCAAGCCCCGGATACGGCGGCAGTTTGACCGCCCTGCGGCTCTCTGATTTTTCCTCATTCATGATGGTTGTCCCCTCATTTTCTCCTGTAACTGTTCATTCTCTGTCACAGCTGCTCATTTTTACAGGCATTTTCTTACAGGCAGAGTATCTCCCCACCTGTGAATTACCGCGGTCCCCGTCCCTACTGACGGCATGCCTCACGAAGTGTCTTTGCCATATAATCAATCATTTCATCTGTCATGCCTGGATAAACGCCGACCCAGAAGGTATCACGCATGATACGGTCGGTATTTTCCAGAGTTCCGGCTACGCGGTAGCCGCAGTTTTCTTTCCGCATCTCATCAAAGCACGGATGCTTGATCAGGTTTCCGGCAAAGAGCATACGCGTCTGCACGCCCTTTTCCTCAACATATTTGACTACCTTGTTCCGATCCACGCCCTCTTGGCAGGTCAGAAGGAAACCAAACCAGCTCGGATCGGAATGCTCACAGGCAACCGGCAGGATATATGCGTCCTCGGTTCCGGCAAGTCCCGCTTTCAGACGGGCGAAATTGTGTTTTCTGCGCTCCACGAAGGATGGAAACTTTTCAAGCTGCGCGCAGCCGATCGACGCCTGCAGGTCGGTCGCCTTTAAATTATATCCAAAATGGGAGTATACATATTTATGGTCGTAGCCAAGCGGCAGCTCACCATACTGGCGGTCAAATCGGTGACCGCAGAGATTATCGCAGCCGGACGGGCAGACACAGTCGCGTCCCCAGTCGCGGAAGGAACGGATAATCTTGTTTAAAAGCGGATTGTCCGTGTACACGGCGCCGCCCTCGCCCATCGTCATGTGGTGCGGCGGATAAAAGCTGGACGTTCCGATATCTCCGATCGTACCGGTAAAATGCCACTCGCCGTTCAGCTCATAGCGGCTTCCGAGGGCATCACAGTTGTCCTCCACCAGCCACAGGTTATGACGGTCACAGAATTCTTTTACCTTCTGTAAATCAAACGGATTTCCCAGTGTGTGGGCGATCATAACCGCTTTCGTCTTCTCTGAAAGCGCCGCCTCCAGCTTATCGGCGTCGATGTTGTATTGTGGAATCGTCACATCCACAAACACTGGAACTGCGCCATACTGGATCGCCGGGGTTACCGTCGTCGGGAAACCTGCCGCAACCGTGATAATCTCATCGCCGCGGCACACCCGACGCTCTCCCAGCAATGGGGAAGTCAGCGCCATAAATGCGATCAGGTTCGCGGAGGAACCGGAGTTTACAAGGGAACAGTATTCGACGCCCAGGTAGTTCGCAAGCCCCGCCTCAAACTGATCGGTGTAACGTCCGGAGGTCAGCCAGAACTCCAGCGCACTGTCTACCAGATTGACCATCTCATGGTTATCGTAAACACGGGACGCATACGGAATCCGCTGTCCCTCGGTAAATTCTTTTTTCTGATTATGATATTTATCACAATACTCTGCCACCAGATCGAGAATCTGCTGACGCGCAGCCTCTTTTCCGTCCGACAGGGTTACTTTTTCTTCTGACATGTTTTTCCTCCTGCTTTTGCTACCGTTCTCTGCCGCAGCCGTATCAGCTCTGCCTGCTGCCAGACACACCTTTCGTGCAGCCGCCTGCATCTATCTATGTTTCTTCAAACCGAGCCGCATACGCCCGGATCTGCTCATCCGTCACCTCGCGCATATCTGCTCCGGCAAGCCACTTCTTCGACCATTCCACCGTCGCAGCCATCGCCTCTTCTACATGGAAGTGCGGCTTCCAGCCAAATACCTTTTTCACTTTGGAACAATCCAGTTTCAGAAAATTCGCCTCATGCGGACCTCCGTCATAGCGGTTGATCCAATGCATCCCGCCGCCCCATGTTTCACAGAACAGATCCGCCAGACGTCCTGTATTGACGCAGTCACAGTCATCCGGTCCGACGTTGTAGCAGCCCGCCAGCTCCGCATTTTCCCACTGCGACTTTGCCACCGTCAGATACAAAAACAGCGGCTCTAACACATGCTGGAACGGGCGCGTCGAATGCGGATTCCGCACGATGATCGGCTCTTTCTTTTCCGCTGCACGCACGCAGTCCGGCACGATCCGGTCCGCCGCAAAATCACCGCCGCCGATCACATTGCCAGCACGACAGGTTGAGACGGCGCAGCGGCCGTCCGTGAAGAACGACTGCTTATAGCTGTGTGTCACCAGCTCCGAACAGGATTTGCTATTGGAATACGGATCATAGCCGTCCAGCGGGTCATTTTCGCGGTAACCGTACTCCCATTCCTTATTTTCATAAACCTTGTCCGTCGTCACATTGACGAGAGAGCGGACGGATTCACATTGTCTGGCGCATTCCAGCACATGAACCGTACCCATGACATTCGCCGCATACGTGCCGACCGGATCCCGGTACGACTCGCGCACGATCGGCTGCGCTGCCAGGTGGAGTACAATCTCCGGCTTCGTCTCATCAAACACCTGTTTTAAATGGGCAAAATCGCGCACATCCCCATCCACATGGTGAATCGTCTCCCCCAGATGCAGGATCTCAAACATCGACGGCTCGGTCGGCGCTTTCAGCGCGTAGCCGGTCACCTCCGCCCCCGCCAGATGGAGGATGCGGACCAGCCAGCTTCCCTTAAAGCCTGTGTCACCGGTCACAAGGACCCGTTTTCCTTTATAAAAATCAAGAAGTTCCATGGTTTTCCTCTTTTTAATTAATTTCGTGATTTCATCACTCCATTATCTTTGCTGAGTGCTCTTATTATATCATACTTTCTTACAGGATTTGTGTATATTCCTTGAATTTTCCCTTACAGTACATTATTTCCACAGCTTCCAGGGCGCATTGCCTTCCTGCCACATCTGTTCCAGCTGCATCTTGTCACGCTGGGTATCCATACATTTCCAGAAACCGTCGTGGCGGTATACCATCAGCTGTCCGTCCTTGGCAAGCTGCTCCAACGGCGCTTTCTCAAAGACGGTATCATCGCCCTCGATATAGTCAAAGACGCCCGGTTCGAGTACCATGAAGCCGCCGTTGACGATCTTGCCGTCATCATCGTTCTTCTCACGGAACTCGCGGATGTGTCCGTCGCTGTCAACATCCATGACACCGAAACGCTGTCCGATGTTGACGCCGGTCAGGGTCGCGATCTTGCCGTGCTGCTTGTGGAATGCCACCAGCGCGTCCAGATCCACGTTGGAAACGCCGTCGCCGTAGGTCAGCATGAACGTCTCATCCCCAATGTAATCGCGGATACGTTTGATACGACCGCCCGTCATCGTGTGCAGTCCGGTATCGACCAGCGTCACGCGCCACGGCTCGGAATAATTGTTATGCACCTGCATCTCGTTCTTCGCCAGATCGAAGGTCACATCCGACGTATGCAGGAAATAATCGGCAAAATACTCTTTTACTACATACTGTTTGTAGCCCAGACAGATCACAAAATCATTGAACCCGTACTGGGAATAGTGCTTCATGATATGCCAGAGAATCGGCTGTTCTCCGATCTCGATCATTGGCTTTGGTTTTAAATGGCTTTCCTCGCTGATTCGTGTGCCGAATCCACCCGCTAATATTACAACTTTCATTGCACTTCTCCTTTTGTCCATCGTTTTTATCGAAATATATTCAAATGGTTTTCTTCCAAAATTCTCATCGCATCCCGCACTGCATCCGGGTCGTTATGCAGGTAGGTTTCCAGATCCTCATCGCTCGCCGTCCGGTAATTCAGTCCCAGCTCCCTTGATACCTGTAAATATGCTTTCCGGTACGGCGCTGTCCGGATTTCTGCCCGGGTTGTCCATGCATTTCCAAAGACCGTCAGCACGGTAAATGCCAGCATACAGACCTTTAAAAGTGTGCGGGCTGCCCGTTTCTCCGGCACGCGTGTTTTCGCCTTATCTGCCTCTGTTTCCTGCGCCTTTTCCCGGCACATACTCCAGACGAGTGCAAACGTAAGCAGAATTCCTACAATTCCCATCTGATACTGTATCTCGTACCGCGAGGACATCCCGTACTCGTCCTTCAGGAAAATCCACCGCGCCGCCAGCACCAGCAGATGGTTACAGCCGCCGCTGAGAACCAGCAGAAGCGGAAAAATAGTCTTTTTATAAAGCTGAAACCGCACATTCAGATACAGTGCCAGCAGATACGAAACAAACACTGCCAGCCCCAGCAGATACACCAGATGCAGCCGGACAAACCAGGGGCTTCCTGCCTCCAGCTCCTGAATCTGCGCCACGCCGATCACCGACGATGCCACCGCTTTCAGCAGAAACCGCAGGAAAAAAAGCGGCTGGGCGGCAAATTCCTGAGCGATTGAAACATCCGTCACTGCTCCACGGTGCACGTAAACTGCCTGTGAATTGCTCCAAAGATATAATACCATCGCAAGAACCGTTGTCAATGCCCCGATGCACCAGGTTCTCCGGCACTTTCGGCTCCAGGAGCGGCTGCTTGTTTCAGCACCCCCGCGCCAATCCGCCAGCCACAGTGCGCCGTATGCCAGCACCAGAATCACCGCATAGCCGCCGCTGTACGGTCCTGCCACCAGCACAACCAGCAGGATCGGCAGAATTGCCAGAAGCACCCGGTCAGACATATTCCGGCACCGGGTCGCCGCTGCATGGTCGAGGACTGCAAAATGGAATAAAAATCCGGAGATCGACAGAGTGCAGACCCAGCCGGTCCCGTTCGTCATCATTTCCCATTTATTCAGGCTGAAATATACAAACTGAATCAACAGGAAGGAAAGATAGCCGACCGAGCGGTTCCGCTCTGCGTATAGCGCCAGCACCGCCGCGCCAGCACCCAGGCTCAAAATACCCAGAATCATGTCAAAATACGTATTATAGCCAAATAGTTTCACATTGATGATGCGCCCCAGATACGTGATCGGAACGCGCGTCAGGATATCCGGTACAAAGAATTTCGCCGGATTTGTCACATCCGGCAGATACGAATTGACCAGCCGGATATAATCCGAATACGCCACATTGTCCGAGGCATGAAATATATACCAGATATAAAACAAAATCCCCAAAATAACCGGAAGCCCTAAAAATACACGGCGTTTCATCCGTTTCTCCTCTTTAAAATGCTCAGCTGGTTCAAGTAAAGTTCAAATAACTGACGGTGTTTCTTCGTAATAACCTCCAGAATCACACCACTGATCCACAATAGGAACGAAATCACATAGAGCCCGGAACACGCGATCAGGGTCGGGAACTTCGGCACCATGCCGGTTGCCAGATAGCCGCTGAGCACCGGCGCGAAAAATGCCGTTGCAATCGCAAAACAAATGAGTCCCAGCCATCCAAAGAACGCAAATGGCTTGTAATCCCGGAAGAGTCTCGCGATCGTGCGTAGCACCTTAAATCCATCCGAAAACGTATTTAACTTTGACACACTTCCCTCCGGACGGTCACGGTATCCAACCGGGATCTCCACCAGCTTAAAGTTCTTGTCCAGCGCATGGATGCTCATCTCCGTCTCAATCTCAAATCCGGTCGAAAGAATCGGGAAGCTCTTGACAAATTCATAGTTAAATGCGCGCGCGCCTGTCATGATATCCTTGATATTGCTCTTGAAAATCAGGTTGATAAGCCCACGCACCAGACGATTTCCCGTATTGTGGAACGGACGTTTATTTTCGGTAAAATACGTCGAAGAAAGGCGGTCGCCGATGACCATATCCGCTTTTCCCTGTAAAATCTGGTCTGCCAGCTTTCTCGCGTCCTCCGCCGGGTAGGTGTCATCGCCGTCCGTCATGACATAGCACTCCGCGTCAATGTCGCGGAACATGCTGCGAATGACATTTCCCTTGCCCTGCTGGTATTCATAGCGCACAACCGCGCCTGCCTCCCTGGCAATCTCATCCGTGTGATCCGATGAATTATTGTCATATACATAGATCGTTGCCTCCGGCAATGCCTCGCGGTAGTCCTTGACCACCTTGGCAATCGTCTGGCCTTCATTATAACACGGAATTAATACCGCTATCTTGTCCATTTTTCTCCTCCCGTTTTCACTCTTCCACCGTTTTGGCGGACCATTCCGGATTGATCACAACAGCCCGTTTTGTCTCAGCTGTACTTACCAATTCCAATTTTATCTCTCTCTGAAGCCCTGTCAGATCAAGCTGTACTTCCACCGGTTCATATTCCTTCTGTCCCGCCTGGATCACAGCAGCCGTCCGGCTGTTTGTCCCATCCGAGGCGATGATTTCCACTTCAAATGGCTGCTTCAGCACCCAGTAGTCCGGATCACACAGAACCGCCCGGATCGTCGGATGATCGTCCCCGCTGGTATTCTCCCAGCGCCATTCTGGTACTTCTTTTTCCGATTCCTGTGCATCCATGAAAATCTCCTGTGTGCGGTACCAGCAGTTTTCGCGTCCATGCGCCATCTCAAGCCCTGCCAGTGTAAAGGACTGGCTGCCCTGCAGGATTGTTTCCTGATACTCCATATCATGCACGTACCATCCCGCCTCATTCATCCATTCCAGATAGCTTTCCAACGTCTCAAGTCCCTGTGGGATCATGTCATAGACGCCCTCGCCTGCCTCCATCGCCGCCTCGATTTCATCGATATAGGCGTCTTTCTGCTCCGAAAGCTCATTGACGATCGAATACCGGTTCCAGACCGGCACATCTTCGCCTGCAAGACGCGCATAACTTCCCATATCCGACCAGGTCAGGAAAATGCGGTCAATCTTGGAACGTTCTTCCGGTGTAAACAGCTGATGATCATGAAATACGTAAGGCAGATTGCTGCGGATACTCTCACGGCTCACCGCCCGCATCGCCCATTCCCCGCCGTTCCAGACACAGGTGTAAGTATCGTAAGCGCGCCCGGCGTAAACAACTATAAACATAATTGCAAATACAACGCCGCCTGTCAGCCTGGGAGAAATGGAAGTCATTCCCTGCAGCACCAGGCACCCGCAAAGCATTCCGGCAAATAAGATTCCGCCCATAAAATAGCGGCTGTGTCCCGTCGTTGCCGCCCAGAGAATAAAGGATGCGGCATACAGCAGAAATAGGGTTCCCGTCCTGCTTCTGACCCGCTTCCAAATCCAGCAGAGCCCGGCTCCCGCCGCTCCCAGATACATCAGCGCCAGATCCAGGTTGTATTTCGCCGGGATCTCACTCAGGCGGTAATCTGGATGCCGGATCATCGAATATGCCCACAAAAGAAACTCCTTTATATTGCTGGGTCCCCATCTCGGGTCCTTAAAGTCCGTTTCCCCAAAATACGGCGAATGAAACAGGCTGTTATAATAAGGATAAACTGGATTTTTCATCGCTATCCCATTGTAAATCAGGTACACGCTGACGGGAATCACCCCCGTCACCAGACACCCCAGAAACAGCTTCGGTGTCAGATACTTCCGGATTTTCCACAGATACAAAAGCACCAGCGGCACCAGATACACGATATTCGTCATCTTGAGGCAGAACAGGATTCCACCAAACAGGCAGAATAAAACCGCCTCGCGCTCCCGCTTCGCCTCATCCAGCCCGCGCAGAAGCAGAAATACCATTTCCAGCAGAAACGGCAGCGCCAGAAGCTCGACCATGTAGCTGCCGCTCTCCTGAATCAACTCCAGGCGGCTGACAATCAGAAATGCCAGTACCGGCGCAAGATGCTTCGACCAGCTGCATTTTCTTTCCAACCGGTCTGCCTCCATGCTCAGGAACACCGTTACCTGCCGATAAATCACAAGCATCGCCAGTGTGTTTAACATTGTCCCCATCCGAAGCCCCAAAATCGCCCTGAATGGATAAAACATCCGGTCGCCCAGCCGGAAACCGAACATCTGGAACCGTCCCGGTATCACATGATAATGAAGGTTGTCCACAAATCCGGGGATCTGCGACAGCAGGTGATAGTTCTGCGTATCATAGCTCTGATCCGGGGCAAATCCCTTGACCGAAAAGAACGCCAGGATGAACAAGCTTCCCGCTATAAAAAACGGGCTCACTCCCGCATGGTCCCATTCAAATCTTCCGATTGCCGCCATGACAGCGCCGCATAAAACGAGCGCTGCCGCCCGCGACAAAACCGTTCCCTGTGGTACATGTAAAAGCCATGCCAGAAGATCCAGCACTTCCAGCCACCAGATAAAAAGCGTATAGGCAAGCAGCACTACAAAGCTGCGGGTAGTGACTCTCCATTTTGCCGTTTTGTCTGCCGGCCTGTTTCCAAATAACATACTTTTCCCTTGTAATCATCCAGTTTTCTTCATGAACCTGCTGAATCATTACTTCCTTTCCATGAAACAAAATATATCTTAAAAGAAATATTCTTCCAGCATCAGGCACAGTGCATGGTACACCGGAAGATGCAGCTCCTGAATCTTAAATGTCTCCTGCTCCGGCACGACAATCGCAGTGTCGCTGTACCCACGGATCCGCCCGCCGTCGCGTCCCAGAAGCCCGATAACCTTAAGCCCCTTTGCCTTTGCCGTCACGGCTGCATACAGGACATTTTTTGAATTGCCCGAGGTTGAGATTCCGAGGAACACATCCCCCTCTTTTCCATATCCAAGCACCTGTTCCGCGTAAATCATGCTGCCGTCCACATCATTCATAAATGCGGTGGTCAGCCCCGCATGGCCGGTCAGCGCGATCGCCGGAAGTCCCTGCTGCAGCTTTTCGGAAAGTTCCGCTCCCATCTGTGGATCCACCGTTTTCAGTGCCTTTTCTATCTCTTCCGAAACTGGGCGTTTCTTCACAAACCCCTTCATCAGCTCGCCCACGATGTGCTCCGAATCCGCACAGCTTCCGCCATTTCCGGCAATCAGAAGTTTTCCGCCGCGCTCATAGCACTCTTTCAGCGTCTCATACGCAGTGCGAATATCCGCTTTCACCGGTGCAAGAACCGGATAGCGGCTGATCAGCTCGTCTAGGTACTCGTATTCCTTCATGATTTCTATTTCCTCCTGTCAGGTTTTTCGATGTCTATTGAGCTTCTGCATCATAAAATAAATACTCCTGCTCAAACATTTCCAGATTGTTCTGCGCTTCTTCCTCCGGCACCGCTGTGTCGGATACCCGCGCAAGCATATTTCCATTTTCAAAAAACAGATCGGTCAGGCTGCCTCTGCGGATCTGCTCCCGCAGAAGATCCAGACTCCACTCCCAGCTTCCCGGTCCCAGATAGCCTGCTTCCGCGTAGACATAATCTGTCTTCGCATACGCCATATAGGTTTCAAACGCCTCCGGCGAGTTGACGAGTTCGACGTTGCCCCACGGCGATGTAATATCCTTATACGACTCCACATTGCACGGGAACTGCAAACAGTACGGATGCGTTCCAAATGCGATCACCCGGTTTTCCGGATCCTGCGACACTTCCTGCCAGATCAGCGTGTTTCCCTTTTCCTCCATCCGCGCCTGTTCCTGCGCCCGGTGGTTGACACGCCCTTTATTCAGAAGATGAATCTCCGAAAATCCAGCCGTCCACGCCCAGCTGCTGATCGCCGTGACAATCAGATTTAATACCAGCAACGGCGCCAGGCACTTCGACGCGAGCGGATAAAAGCCGATTTTCTTAAAATACACCATCGCCCGGCATGCCCCCAGAATCAGCATAGAATACAGAAGCATGAAATAATTTCCGTCGATCTGGTAAAGCATCGACAGGCTGATCAGGCTGACGATCACAAATGGGAAGAAAATTACCAATGCCGCGTTCCAGATATGGGACTGCTCATCTCCCTTTTTGGAGAAAATCCCATAAAGCACCAGCATCACAATCAGCACCGCCATCAGCGAGGTTCCCCACGCCAGAATTACATGCCCCATATCTTCACCCTGCGGCTGCATCAGCATCTGCCAGATGCGCCGCGCCAGCACATGAAGCGTTGATTCCTCCTGATAATTCTGCGGCAGCTCCGAGGTAGCAAATGGGTATTTCATTTTAAAACCAAACCATGCAAAAATCGAAGTAAACACCGAAGTGACCGGCATTCCCGTGATCTTCATCGTCCGCGCCCAGATACCAACCAATGCCCCAAACGGCAGGCATAAGGAGCCAATCAGGCGGACCAGATGGTGAAACAGGTCAGCCGCCGCCCCGCGCTCATGAAACCAGAACCACAGAAGGTACAGCCCCATCATGCCAAATACGGCAGTGGAAAAGACCAGGGAGGTCGGCTTCATCGTGAGGGACAGGAAATAGGAACCGGCTGCCCCGGAGAGGAATATCCAATGATTTTCATACACATGAATATACTGAAAGAAACATCCCAGCATAATAAGCTGCAGCAGCCACGTAATCAAATCCGCCTTGGCTGTGAGCGTCATATTCATGATGCCCGGCACCGAAACCGTCAAAACAGCTGCCATAATTTCCGGCAAGACGCTGTGATACGTTAGTTTCTTCTCTGTCTCCTGCTTTCGATTGCCCGTCAGCAGCACCGCATTCCAGACCATCGCCCCGATTCCCAGAACTGCCAGCCAAAGGTTAAAGAACGTCAGGTAGCTGTGACTCGCCAGATCGCAGAGCGGCAGAGTCAGCACCTCAAAGCCCTTCGAATACACATAGACCATGCCGACCAGCCCCGGATTCTCATACAGCCCGGTTCCGCCTGCCACAATGTACTGGGAACGCACACCATACCAGAGTGTATCAAAGTCGAGTGCGATATTCAGGCGTCCCACCTGAATCAGGAACATCAGGACACACCAGCCCGCCGCCAGCGTCCATGCCCGGCGCACCCGGCGCGGTATTTCCCGCGATGCCCCGCTGCCAGCCGGTTTGTTACGGCACTTTCGGTTCCAAAAGTGCCTACCTGTGAACAGTAACGCCTGTTTCCCTGCCTCAATCACATGAACCGACACCTTGTCCCTGCCATCCAGCATCCAGGAAAGCGTCTGCCATCCCATGATGCACTGGCAGGAAATCGAGGAAAAATCAAAGCCCAGCGCCGCCACACCCAGAGCATAGACGCTCAGGCGCATCCAGGCGATTTTTCCAACGCCAAGGGCAGAAAGGAGGCAATACACAACGATTGCAAAGGAGGCGCCAAAAAGGAAGTCCATATAAAAAGAAAAATAAGGCCGCTCCCAGACCGTTCCCCTGAAAAACACCAGTTTTCTCAAAAACCGCCCGATCGCCAACAGGCTAATCAGATACATCGCCGACACCACCATCGGCAGAAATACCACATGAATCCAGGAAAACACCAGCACAACCGCCGTCAGCCAGTACATCCGGCTGCGTCCGCGCTTCAAAAGCGCCAGCCCCCCAAAGATCAAGACTGCCAGAATCGCAATCTCCACATACATCCGTTTCGATTCCGTGAAATGAATGTAATCCGCAAAAAAACCATTTCCCGTAAACAGCGTTTTCGCCGGAATCAGAACCGCCGCCACGCAGAACAGCACCAGAAAAAGACCAGCCATGCGCACGGCTGCGTCTGGTCGTCCGTTTTGTCTCTGATTCTGCATGTCGATGGTTCCTCTCTTTCTAGTTTATGTACTCCCGGAATCTTTTTGTGAGCAGCATTCTATATACGCCCGCCTAAAATCCCGCGCACCGCATCCAGCAGCGTCTCCGCATACGCATCATAACCGCCCGCCGGGCAGCTTCCGTCCTCTTTTATAAGTCCAGCCGCCCTATCTTCCGCGTGTTCTTTTGCCCCATAGCCGGTTCCGACAAGGACTCCGTTCACGCCGAAGTTTTTTCCTGCCTGCGCGTCGATGCGCTTGTCCCCGATCATATAGGAATGCACCTTATCAATGCCCTCCGGCAGATCGCGTTCTGCCATCTCAAACATTCCCGTCTCCGGCTTGCGGCAATGGCATTTTTTCTTATAAAGTCCAATCCCATGCTCCGGGTGGTGCGGGCAATAGTAGAACGCATCTACGTGTGCTCCGTCACGCTCCAGCACCTCATTCATATAATCATGAAGGATTTTTACATCCGCCTCGGTATAGTAACCTCTCGCCACGCCCGCCTGGTTGGTAATGACGATCACCTTATATCCGGCCTCGTTCAGGAGACGGACTGCCTCTGCGGTACCGTCAATCAGCTTCAAATCTTCTTTTCGGTGAAGATAATTGACCTCCACGTTCATCGTGCCATCACGGTCGAGGAATACTACTTTACAGCTATTTTTACACATGGAATGTATACTCCTTATCCGGCATCTGCACCTGAATATCGCGGTAGTCCCAGCGGTCCTCATCGCAGATCCAGCTCTGAGCGCCTCGCAGTTCGAAATTCCAATCCATCAGCTGTCCGCCTGCCGCTTCCAGACGGCGCGCCACCTGATGTCTGACGTTGTATGGGCAGTACACAAGAAGGAAGCCGCCGCCGCCAGCACCTAAAAGCTTTCCGCCGAGGGCGCCCGCTTTTTTCGCCTCGTCATAGAGCATATCAATCTGCGGATTTGTGATCTTGCTGCTCATCCGCTTCTTGCTCTCCCAGCCGTAATCCAGGAGGCGGCCAAAATTGTGGAGATTTCCCTTTAAAAGCTCGTCCTTCATCGCATAGGAAAGCGCCTTTACCTCGCACATCGCCTGAAATGCATCCGGTTTCTTATAGTTGCTTACCTGATCCTTGATAATATTCGCGGATACATGGATATTGCCCGTGTAGCATAACAACAGGTTATACTGCAGCTCATTGATAATATCGCGGCGTATGCGGAGCGGGTTTACCACGACGTTGTTGCGTCCGTGAAATTCAATAAAGTTAAAGCCGCCGAAGGTCGCCGCATACTGATCCTGATAACCGCCGGAAATCCCCAGATCGATCCGCTCCACGCCGTAAGCCAGATCCGCCATCGCATAATTATCCAGCGTAATTCCTTTCCAGCACGCCATCGCGGTCAGAAGACTTACCATGACGGTCGAGGAGGTTCCAAGTCCCGAACCAGCCGGAGCATCACACTGTAAATAAACCTCGCATCCCTGCTTGATATCCATCGCCCGCAGCGCTGCCGTGACAAGATCCAGCCGTCCATCGCAGACGTAATTTTCCTTCGCATTGTACTTGACTGTCATATCAAAATCCAGGGAATGAACCGTGATCTGGTCATCATCCCTCGGAATGATCGAACAATATGCATATTTATTGATAGTACTTCCGATAATGGCACCGCCCTGTTCTACACAGAATGGTTCTACATCCGTACCGCCTCCGCCAAAGCTCACGCGCAGCGGCGCTCTTCCTCTGATTACCATGTAATGTCTCCTTTTCTTACGTCCTCCTGAAACCGGAAATAATCCTCCGGCACACCGATATCAATAAAATAGCCATCATTTACGATGCCGCCGAGACGTCTTCCCTCCTGCATCCACCTGGGGATGCACTCATTTTCCAGTGAAACTTTTCCCTCCGGAATCTCATCCAGCAGCGCCCGCTTCATCAGGTACACACCGCCGTTGATCGTGCCCGCCCCAGTATTGCCGTTTTTCTCATTAAAAGCGGTCAGCAGCCCGTCGGTCAGGCGCGCCGCCCCATAACGGGAAATATCCGGCACACCGCGCAGAACCAGCGCCATCTCCAGATTTTTTTCCTGCTGGATCCGACTCAAGTCACCGAAATCCATCTGATAAAATGTATCGCCATTCAGGACAAAAAACTGCTCGTCCGTCACATATTTCCCGGCATTCTTGATCGCGCCCGCCGTGCCGAGCAGCTCTTCCTCATACGCATACCGCGCCCGGATGCCAAACCGCGATCCGTCTCCAAAATATTCTTCCACCATGCCGCCCTTATAACCGACGGCAAAAATAATATCATCAATTCCGCTTTTTTTCAGCCCCTGAAGCACATACTCCAGAAACGGCTTACCTTCAACCAGCGCCATCGGTTTCGGACGATCGCTTACCACACTGCGAAGCCGCGTCCCCAGTCCGCCAGCCAGAATGATTGCCTGCATACTGTACTTCCTTTCTGTCTGTTGTTTCCAACTCAATTTTTACTGTTTTTATACTGAAAGATTCAATTTTTACTGTTGTCAATCTGTCAACCGCTATTAAGTCCAGTTTAACTTATATATCTTACCACATTTCCCTAGTGATTTCCACTAGATAGGGCGGTTTTATGCTGTTACTTTCCTTGCGTAAATTGCAACAATTTGTTGATTTTTTATCATGACTCGACGGATTTTTTTATTTGGCAGACACTCTGTTCCGTGCTACAATCTTAGTTATAAATTGGGATTTGGAGGAAATGCATATGGCACGTGATATGACAAAAGGAAATATAACCGGACACCTGATTGCCTACGCGGTTCCGCTTGTTTTTGGAAATTTATTTCAGCAGCTCTACCATACGGTCGATTCGGTGGTTGTCGGACAATTTTACGGAAAAGAGGCATTGGCGGCGGTCGGCGCGGCGGGTCCGATCATGAATATCCTGACTTTTCTGATTGTGGGACTGTCACTCGGCGCATCGATTTTGATGGCAAGCTACTTTGGAGCAAAAGATTACCAGCATTTGAAAGATGAATTTGCGACCTCTGTACTCTCCGGACTGCTTTTGACCATCGTGCTCTCCGGAATCTCACTGGCCGGAAGCCGCCTGTTTATCCGTCTGACGCAGACGCCGGAAGAGATATCGGCGCAGGCATCCTTGTATTTGCAGATTATCTCGCTGGGTCTTATTTTTACCTTTTTTTACAATATTTTCTCCGCCGCCCTGCGCGCGATCGGAGATTCCAGAGCGCCGCTCTATGTCCTGATCCTGACGACCATTGTCAATGTATTTCTGGATGTATTCCTGGTTGGCATCTGCCGCCTCGGTGTTCCCGGTGCGGCAATCGCTACAATCATCTCGCAGGCAGTCTCTGCGCTCGCCCTCTTTGTCTATATCTGGTCGAAAGTGCCGCTCTTACGGCTCGGCATCCGGGATCTGAAACTGAAAACCTCGATGCTCAAAAAAACGATCGATTTCAGCTCCATTTCCGCCGTCCAGCAAACGATTCTCTACGTCGGCCGCCTGCTCGTCCAGTCCGGCGTCAATGCGCTCGGTGTCGATGCAGTTGCCGCTTTTAATGCCGTCTCCATCATCGACAGCTACGTGCTCGCCCCGGGCGACAGCCTCGCGGCATCTATCACGACATTCTCCGCACAGAACCTCGGCGCGAAAGAGTATGACCGGATTCCGAAAGGGCTTCGGAAAATGCTGGTGATTGCAGAAATTTATATTATTTTGACAGCGGTGGTCGTGCTGTTCTGCCGTCACCCGCTGCTCGGCATTTTCTTGAAGCCGAATGAAACGGAGGCGCTGCGTCAGGGCATGTCCTATCTGGTGCCGATGGCTAGTTTTTACTTCATCAGTGGTATCACCAATACCTTTCAGGGATATTACCGGGGAATCGGGCACCTGATGATCACCCTGTTCGCGACTCTGGTGCAGATTCCGATCCGCGTTGTGATCAGTTATGCGCTGTTTGGACGGCTGGGAATTCAGGCTGTAGCGATTGGTACGACGATTGGATGGGCTTGTATGGTGGTATTTGAGCTTTTGATGTATCGGAGGTATGGACGGGTGGAAGCGCTGCGGAAGAACGATCGGTAATATAGAATGCTCTACCCGGTAGTCCAGGAAAGAGGCTGCAGCATACCGGCGTAGCTGGCTCTTTCCTTCCTTGGATAACTTTAAATTATCCTTACGTAAGAAAACGATCAGAAGCACATTCCCCTGATCGTTTTCTTTAATTATATATAATTTTCTATCTTTTACTATTTTTTATTCAAAATCTTCTTTAATCACATCCCAAGCCGCATCAATACTGAAATGCTCGCGGATATAAACCTGCGTTTTCTCTGCCAGGTCTTCCAGGCGTTTTTCGTCTTTGTAGAGCTCTACGACTGTCTCGGCAAATTCGTCCGGCTGATCCTTGACGAGGAGAACTTTTTCTACATCCGGGATTCCCTCGCTGCCGACGGAGGTGGTAACGATGGGGGCACCGTTATAGATGGCTTCTACCACCTTGCCCTTAACACCTGCACCATAGCGGAGCGGTACCACTACAATCCGGCAGTTCCGGTACAAGTCTGCCAGTTCTTCTTCACTTACAAAACCTTTGACGATGATGCCGTTTTCAGGCTGTTCCAGTGCTTTGATCTCGTCGGTTACTTTGGAACCTACAATGTAAAAGTTGACCTTGATCTGTTCCCGGATCTTCGGGAATACTTCTTTCGCGAACCAGAGCACCGCGTCTGCGTTCGGCGGATGCGCAAAGCCGCCGACAAACAGGAGTCCTTCCCGTTTGGCGAAGTCTTTGTTCAGATTCTGTAAAAACTCCTCATAGACATATGCCGTGATCGCCTTGACCGGAATCGTCTCATCAACGGCGTGGATCGCCTCTTCTTCGACGTAGGACGGATAATAAGACACCGCCACTTTGTGGAAGAGTGAAAACTCGATCGATTTCCAATATTCGGATTCCTGACGCTTCTTCACATCGCCGGTCAGCTCATACTCGCGGAACTCACGCATAAAATGAAGGTCGTGACCGTAATAAATCATCTTGATATCCGTGTGTTCTTTGATAAAATCCACATATTTTGTCGCGATATGCGGACGGTTCAGATATGCCACGTGGATATCTTTTCCATTTTTCACCAGCCAGTCCCAGATACCGGTCAGGTATTCCTGTCCGTAGAGGACCTCGATTCCCATCTGCTGCAGCGTAGACGTATACGGTTCCTCATGGAGGTAATTATCTCCGATAAATTTAACAACATACCCCTTTTTCAGGAACATTTTCAGGTACTGGAACGTTGTCTTGGAACCAGCGTCTTTGTCAAAGGTCGGCACATAGTGATCGATCACGACAATGATCTTTTTGCCCATGCTGCGCTCGCGTGCGCGGAATGGATTCGGATTGCCGTTGTTGACGCACTGGTTCTTAAACTCTTCTTTCCATTTTTCTTTGAGCTTCTCGCTGTTTTCCACCTGATACCGTTTCAGACCGGTTCCGTTGACATCCGTTCCGTTGGAAATGCCTTCGAAATGGATGACCTTGGATTTTGGCTGGTAAACGACGCGGTAGCCCGCTTTCCGCACCTCAAAGGCCAGATCCGAATCTTCGCAGTACGCCGGGGCAAACCGCTCGTCGAAACCACCGATCTGCTTCCAGAGTGCGGTGGATAAAAGGATCGCTGCGCCGGAAATATAGTCTACATCCTTGACGTAGTTATATTCTGCCTTGTCCGGATCGTCGAGGCGGCCGTAATTCCAGCCGGAACCATCGCTCCAGATGATGCCGCCTGCCTCCTGTAAACGTCCATCCGGATATACCAGCTTAGACCCTACCATACCGATGGTGGAGTCAGATTCAATGAGATTTACCAGGGAGCTTAGCCAGCCTTCTGTTACCTGGGTATCGTTGTTTAAAAACATCACGTATTTGCCGCGCGCCGCCTTCGCCGCCTGGTTGCAGTTGCGCAAGAAGCCCTGATTCGTCTGGTTACGGCAGATTACCAGGTTATCGGCAAACTCCGCCAGATGCTCGGTGGCGTCGGTCGAAACATCGTCTGCGATGATAACCTCGTAGCTCACGTCCTTCGTATGCTCCAGAATCGACTGCAGGCATAGATAGGTATAGTGAATCTGGTTGTATACCGGAATCACGATGGAAACCGTCGGATTTTCTTCCTTCGGAAGGTGGATTTTTCCGTAGGTCAGGTACTCCTCACCGATCTCAAAATCACCTTTGATAAGGTTCTTTCCTTCCCCGGTCGTGTACATCTTCATCATTTTGCCCGGATGGAGAATCGTCCGTTTCCAGTAGCCGAGCTTCTTGCGGCGTACCGTGCCCTTTGGATAGCACCGGTTAAATGCCTGTCCGAGCTTGCGGCGCACCTTGAAAATGACCGCCTCATGACCATTTAAGTAGGTCAGCGTCTTGCCAAGCTCTGCATTTTCATGGCGCAGATCCGAAATGATAACGTCCAGATTCGCCACGTGGTTATTCGTCAGGCGCTGTACCTCCTGCACTTTGCGGAGTGCCGTATCTTTTTCCGAATTTTCTGCCCGGAGCGCATCCAGACGTTCGTTTGCCCTTGCAAGTTCTCCGTCCACATGGGAAAGATCGGCTAATGTCTTCGTCTTTACCATGTAATCTTCCTGGTAGGTGCGCTGGTTTTCCCCGTGCACGTACTCCTGGAAGCCGCGTTCCATTGCCTCATAAAGCGAAAGCAGCTTCTCATCCGCCTTCACATACTCCGGGAACTGTCCGATAAATTCCCGCTCGGCCTGACCGCCCAACAGACTCTTATAACGGCGGTAGAAATAAACCAGTGTCCTGTATTTCACAAAGCCAGCCGGAACCGGGAATAAGAAGACCCACTCATAGTCGATCGCATAGGTTCCGTCCGCCGTCACCAGCATATTTTCAAAAAGGGCGTCAATGTTGGAGGCGCTGTAGCTCTCGTCCGCAAGAACTGCCCCTAAAGAAGCCCATCCGCCGCCATTTTCTGTCTCTTTATCCCGATAGGAATCCAGCTCGCCCAGCGCATTAAATACCTTGATAAATTCCGGTGTCACCGCAAATGGTTTGCGTTCCTCCGGGCGGATGTTGTAGATCTCATCCATCGCAGCCCGGATCGCGGAAACCTCCGCATCCGCGCCCTGGGCAGTCAGAATTTCTCCCAGAAGTTCCGCCCGCGTTTTTCCCTCTAAATACGGAAATACCGCTGTCATTCCCTCGTCCCGAAGCTCCGGTTTTGCCAGTTTCAGGGACGGATTCTGACGGTCAAGCACCTGATATTTTTCTTCGAAGGACTGGATGTGCGCCTTTCCCTCCGGATAGAGCGCCGTCTTCCAGACCTCGCGGGTTCCATTCTTTTCACGGATCTCTGTCCGGATCTGGAAGCAGTCTTCGCGGGTGCGGTTGTATTTCACATAGATAACGTCCTGTGAAGCATTCTCAGCTTCCGGCGCAGCCTGTCTCTGCCAAAAAACTAGAAATGCATTCGCAAATTCCGGGAACCGTCCGTCCTCGCAGGCTGCATCGAGCGCCGCCCCCATATCCATCAGCATATACTGCGGACAGTCATAGACCGGTAACACACCGGTCAGATCGCCTTTTTTCGGCAGATAGGCATCTGAAAAAATCTCTCCCGCCGTCCGGTAATCCGGCATCGGATAGTAAAATTCCCCGCCCGGAAGCAGCTGCTTCATTTCATTCCAGGAAAGTGCGCCCGTCTCCCGCTCTGCGCCTGCCATGTATTTCACGCCAAACCAGTTGGACGCCGCCGCAATCAAGGTTCCATGAGCAGAAAGAAGCTGTTTTGCGGCTGTCATCTGCGCCGCGCGTCCAGCCCTATCTGCCGCCGTCAAATCCCCGATCAGCACTACATATCCATATGTCCCGCCGCACTTTTCCGCTTCCCTCGCATACGTCTCCACATCCGCACAGACATAGCGGATCTTCGCCGCCAGCTCCGGCTCTGTCTTGAAACGACGGCGTACTACCTCCAGATTTTCTTCGGAAACATCCAGCACCGTTACCGATGATAAACGTCTGGCAAGCAGCCCTGTCAGCGCGCCCGCGTCCGCCCCGATCTGCAGCGCCTGCTGTTCCGGGTCAAATTGGTACCAGTCCAACAGGTTTTCCCGCAGATCTGCCAGTGCGTACAGATAGGAAAGCTTCTTATTTTCCCGCAGCGCCCGGCGCCGGTCACTGCCGTATTTATCAAACAGAGCGATCAGCTCCTGATTGATTTTTTTCATCTTAATCTCCTTTTAGCATACCTGCAGATCTTCCTGTGCCGCCTCATCCGCACTAAGCGACTCCGCCTGCTTCGCCGCCTCCCCGGCTGGCGATAACCTGACTGCTACATCCGGCTCCATGTCGTAGACACCGACCGTATTCTTATTGGAAATAACGGTAATATTGGCCACATCGTAGAGACGGTGGTACACCACGTGCTCGCCGCCCTCAAATCCGGTACAGCTCATGGACAGCAGGTATTCGCCGCCCTGCAGGGTCATCTTCTGCGTAAACGCGACATCGTAAATATCGCCCTCCTTGACCGGATGGACATCCGTTCCCTCAAACAGGGTGTTCGTGCCGGTCAGATCGGTTCCCTTCTTATCCTTGATCGTATAAGTAAAGATCGGTGCCTGAATCGGTGCATTGAAACGGATGCGCTCGCGGATGGTAAACTCTTCGCCTTTTAAGAGCAGGTTAGTAATATTGCCGCGCGCGTCCACCAGTCCCAAATCGAAGATCTGCGCCCTGCCGTCGCCGTACTCCTCGCGGTTTGCGTTGATCGTCAGCTTGTCGCGCATCAAGCCCGGCTTTTTCGCCGTTTCTCCGTTCAAACCAGCCGGATTTCCGGTGCCGTCCGATGCTGAACCAACTCCATTTTCTGCGGTGCCATCCACTGCTCCGGAGCCGTTTACATCTCCGGCATCGTTATTTCCAGCCTCATTTCCAGATGCACCCTTCTCCGCACTTCCGGCTCCTGATTTCTCCGCTTTTACTACCTTGTCCCCGGAAAAATCGTTCATCACTTCCAGCTCGGCGCGCAGCGCATCCATCTGTCCTGCCAGAATCTTTTTGTAGAGATCGACCATCTTGCCCGCCGAACCCTGTGCGATAAATTCTCCCTTATTGAGCAGCACTACCTTATCGCAGTATTTGATGATACTTCCCATATCGTGGGTTACCATGATGATCGTCGTGCCGTTTTTGCGGATCTCCTCCATGCGGCGGTAGCACTTGGACTGGAAAAAGACATCCCCGACCGAGAGCGCCTCATCAACGATCAGGATCTCCGGCTCGACGTTGATCGCAAGCGCAAATGCCAGACGCACGAACATACCGCTCGAGTACGTCTTGACCGGCTGATAGACGAAATCGCCAATCTCGGCAAAATCGAGAATCTCCGGCAGCTTTGCATCCATCTCTTTTTTGGTATATCCCATCATCGTACCGTTCATATAGATATTTTCGATACCGGTGTAGTCCTGGTTAAATCCGGCTCCCAGCTCCAGCAGCGCCGAAATTTTGCCGCGCACCGTCACCTCGCCGGTCGTCGGCGTGAGAACGCCGGTAATGATCTTAAGGATCGTCGATTTACCCGAACCATTCGTACCGATGATGCCGACCGTCTGACCTTTTTCAACCGTAAAGGAAAGATCGCTCAACGCGTAGAAATCCTTGTGGTATTCTTTATGGCTGACGCTCAGTGATTCTTTCAGCCGGTCGATCGGTTTATCATACAGCCTGTATATCTTGGTCACATTTTTCACTTCGACCGCGTACTTCTCTGCGTTCTCCGCCTCTTGTGCCCCTGTGTTTGTTGTATTTTCAGCAGACATATATCTTTTTCGTTCCTCCTGTTCCACTATTCTCGTAGTATAGCATGTTTTCTATGTTTCTTGCAATTCCTGTACGCAGAAAAACACACCTCTTTCTATGTACTCACGAAAAACATTCGTATTTTTTTGTGAAATGTTTTGTATTTTCTTGACAATATCCAGATGCTATGCAAAAATCATGGCAAAGGAGGATGATTCTATGGATTTTTTAACAATGACAATTCGAAAACAAAAAAATATTGCACTCATCGCACACGACAATAAAAAACGTGAACTCATCGACTGGTGTGAGGCGAACAAAGAGATCCTCAAAAAACATTTCTTATGCGGAACCGGCACAACCGCCCGCATGATTACGGAATATACCGGGCTTCCGGTCAAGGGCTATAACAGCGGTCCTCTGGGCGGCGACCAGCAGATCGGTGCAAAAGTCGTCGAGGGACAGGTTGATTTTATCATCTTCTTCTCTGATCCCCTGACCGCCCAGCCGCACGATCCGGATGTCAAGGCGCTTCTTCGAATCGCCCAGGTTTACGATATCCCGATCGCCAACAATAAAGCGACTGCCGATTTTATGATTACCTCGCCGCTGATGGATGAGGAGTATGAGCATGACATCATCAACTTCCACCAGAATATTAAAGAGCGGGCCAAGACGCTGTAAAAAACACATTCTCCCTTGTATTTATTCTCATTCTTCGGTACAATGGTCGTTACCGTTTATGAGAACAGATACAAGGGAGATTTTTTATGTTACAGAAATTTTTTAAATACATTTTCCAAAGCATGGCGGGCATGCTGGGAATTTCCGTCTACATCCTCGCAGACACCTATTTTATCTCGGTCTACTCCGGTGCAGATGGTCTGGCGGTTTTAAACCTGATTTTACCGGTTTACGGGCTGATCTATGCGATTGGAGCCATGATCGGGATCGGATCGGCAACCCGTTATGCAATCGACCGCGCGCGGGGCAAAAGCACCAGCTTCTATTTTCTCTCCGCCGTAACCTGGGATATTCTCATCAGCATTCCGCTGGTGCTGGCAGGCATTTTCATCCCGGATAAAATCTTGCAGCTTCTCGGCGCAGACGCGGGGCTGACCGCGCTCGGAAAGCAGTATCTCCGCATTATTCTGACTGCCTCGCCGTTTTTTATGTCCAACTACGCGTTCACGGCGTTTGCGCGCAATGACAGCGCTCCGGCGATCGCGATGCTCGGCTCCATCGCCGGAAGTATGTTCAACATCGTGTTTGACTACGTCTTCATGTTTCCGGCAGGCCTGGGACTGACCGGCGCGGCGCTGGCGACAGCATTCTGCCCGCTAGTGACGATGATCATCTGCAGCACGCACTACCTGGGAAAACACAATCAGGTCGGATTCCATTTCCGCGCTCCATCCCTGCGCCACCTGATCGCCTGCTGCCAGCTCGGCGTATCCGCCTTTGTCGGCGAAATATCCTCCGCCGTGATCGCGATCGTCTTTAATTTCCTGCTTCTGGGGCTCGCCGGAAATGTCGGTGTCGCCGCTTACGGCGTCACTGCCAATCTCTCCGTCGTTGCCATGTGCCTGTTCAACGGACTCGCGCAGGGCACGCAGCCGCTCATCAGCGAGAGCTACGGAAAAGGCGATCACACGCAGAGCCGCCAGTTCCTGACCTGGGGCGTCATCGCCTGCCTGATCGTGGAAGCGCTCATTCTGGTGCTGACCTGGAGCATGACCGATCCACTGATCCAGATCTTCAATCAAGAGCAGAACGCCGAACTTCTGCATTACGCCCACAGCGGACTCCGGCTGTATTTCCTGGGCTTTCTCTTTGCTGGCATCAACATCCTGCTGGTTGCCTATTTTTCCGCCGTCGCGCAGCCAAAACCAGCCATCGCCGGTTCTCTGCTGCGTGGGGCCGTCGCTATCATCCCCTGCGCTGTCACACTGGCGCGCCTGTTTGGGCTGAACGGCGTCTGGCTGTCTTTCCTGGCATCGGAAATGATCACTTTCTTCGCTATTTTGCTGCTGGCAAGGCTGGAACATACTTCCAAAGAATCGCACAATTTTAAAAAAATTTAATTTTGCCCCAAAAAAATATTTAACATTTTACACCATGCGTAGTATATTGATGAAAATTCAAACACACCAAAACCGTTGAAGCGGAGATCAAAGCAGCATATGCGCGCACAGAGAGTCCGGGAGGCTGAGAACCGGGTCGAGATGCAGACTGCCAAATGGACCGCTGAGGGCGCAGCCAAAAGCTGGATATATTTCTCTGCGACGTAGGGCATACGTTCGTTGCCGGAGATATGCAGGTATCTCGCAAAGCGCATGGAGTCACTCCATGAATCAAGGTGGCACCGGCGTCCGGAGTGAGATCACGACCGATATCGGCGCGATGGTAAATCTGGTAAAAGAAGAAAGCGATATCCCGTGTGCCGTATGTGGCAGAATACGTGAAATCCATGAAAGACGCGATTCGGTAAAAAAGAAAACCGTCTGTAAAAGAACCTTTCATTCTTTCTCAGACGGTTTTCTTTTTCTGGCTTCAGAAGCCTTGTTCTGTCGTAAATGCTTTAGGTTGGTGGTAACTCATCCAATTCTGCCGGATGGTTATAAGCTTGCGAGCAGATTTCCCATTACATTTCGCACAGAAACTCTTTTTCTACTTCTGCCTCAGACTCGGTATAACCTAACTGTGCAGCTAAACGATGTACCAGTACCGGCATTGCTTCCTGCTCTAAGGACTCGGAAACTACATGCTTTTCTGCTGGTGTGTTGTAATATGCCTGATATAACTTCTCCTGATATAAACCGTTATTGGATGTTCTTGTTGCTTTCATCATGATAATTACCTCCATCAAATAAAATTATATTTTTTCATATGATAGGCGGAAATCCATTGCAATATTCTTATGATACTATTACGATATCCGTCTGTGAAAATCTCTTGTTTCTTTCGATGGCAATAATATAACACTATCAAACAAAAAGTACCATCCCCGGAAGTGGTATAAACTTATAAGTTATTTGCAATTATATAAACATAAGTTAATATATGTAATAAGTACCAATTTTGACACCCTAACTATGTACAAAAGTTACAAAAACATCCATACTTGAAATATAAACAAAAACGTCCGGCGGCGATTTACGGATTTGTGCATCCCGCCTAAAAAAGAATGTACCTTGGCTCATTCGGGCGTCTCGCGCGGTCACTTGCGACATGTTTCTGCTTCGCGCGAGTGCG
>OIWO01000394.1_pt1 | contig 49784 bp, 50 predicted proteins | sample 1587641 | NCBI WGS metagenome assembly OIWO01 (sample SAMEA3888924, study PRJEB22519) | human gut metagenome | biome: human gut; feature: human-associated habitat; material: faeces | place: Denmark | collected 2010
GGCCCTGCAGAGTCTCCTCGCCGCCGCGCTGCGCCGTCAGCTCCGCGTCCGGGCCGAGCACCGCCGGGAGCGCGCCGGTGTCCGTGCCGACCGGCCAGAGCGTCACCGTGAAGGTATCCCCCGCGCGCGCAACACTGCGCACGCCGAACACCGCCCGCAGGCGCGCCTCCGCCCCCGCGTCCGCGCCCGGACAGCGCAGCTCCGCCGTCCCGACCGGCACGTCAAAGCCCGCGCGCTGTACACGGCGCGCGATCTCGCCGAGGTCCACGGCCATCTCGTCATAAGTCAGGCGCGCGCAGCCGGCCGTGTCGCTCACGGATACTTCGCGCAGCCCCGGCAGCCCCTGCAGCGCGCGCACGATGCGCACCGCGCAGGCGCCGCAGTCCATACCCGAAATACGCAGGATCACATCCGTCATTTCTGCCGCCGCCTTTCGTAATTTACCAACTGGTCAGAAAAAAGATAGCACGCTGCCACAATTTTGTCAAGGTGCGGCGCGGATTTTCTCCGCCATTTGACGGATGTTGAAAATCGCTGTATAATCGGAGCATTCCAGTACCCCGGAGGCGATCAAGATGCCGATCATTGTCGACCGTGACCAGATCCGCCGGGACATTCTCATGGCGTTTCAGCGCTGCATCGAGCGCAAGCCCATGATGAACGTTTCCCTGCGCGACATTGCAGCGGAGGCGGGCATGAGCCACGCCAAGCTGCTCAACTATTTTGAGAGCAAAAACGACCTCATCCTCGCGTATGTGCGCTATACACGCGAATATATGTGCGAAAAATGCAGCCAGTGGTTTGCTGAACACGACCGCGCGGACTACGGCTCCAACCTCGCATACATGAACGCGTTCATGGACTACGTGGCCAACGCCCCGGCACACGAGCAGCGCCCGAACGCCACGACGCAGACCTACGTCCTCGCACGCTACGACCCCGAGATTGGCCGGCTCGTGCAGGAGGAGTTTCACGCGTGGCGCACGCTCATGGAGCAGTGCCTCATCCGCATCTACGGTGAGGAGGTCGGCATGCATGAGGCCGAGGCGATGATGATCCTCATCTCCGGCACGTTCATCTGCAACTACAACCAGGCGCTCACCGGCGAGATCAACGACAACATTCTCGGCTATCTCGGCAACCTGAGCCGGTCCTGACAACAGAAAAAGTCATCCGCCTGACGGCAGCTGCCGTCAGGCGGATTTTCATAGGGGTGGAAGGATGGGAAAAGGTATTACTCGTTTGGGTGTGCATCACAGTAGTAATGATAGATATTCTCGATATACAGCGCAGCGTCGCGGCCGCGGCCCTCGGCGAGCATGGCGGTGATGCGCGTCTCCTGCTCGATGACCGTCTCCGGCCCCCAGAAGGTCACGCACCGCTCCCAGAGCACGCCGCTCACGTCCGCAAGGCTGTTCATGAGCAACGGGAAAATGAGGTTTCCGCTCAGCTCGGTGATGGTCGTGTCGAACTTGCGCATCCACTGCGCATAGGCGGCGTTGCCCTCGCCCGCGGCGACGGATGCACGCAGCCCGTCGGTGATGGCACGCAGCTGGTCAATGTCGGCCGGTGTGCCGCGCTCGCCGAGCAGGACCATGGCGCCGCCCTCGATCGCGTCGCGCGCCTCGACGAGAGAGCTCTCAATGGCGTGGTCGAACTGGCCGCCGTATTTCCCGAGCGCCATGAGCGTCTCAAAATTGCCGTGGCGGGCGTAGTCCTCGATGTAGTTGCCGCGGCGCGGCTCCATGCGCACGAAGCCCATACGCTCGAGATCCTCGAGCCCGGTGTGCACCATGGAGCGGCTGATGTGCATCTGCTCGGACAGCTCGCGCTCCGACGGGAGCCGATCGCCGACCTTCAGCTCACCGGAAAAGATCATGCCGATGACCTGATCGACGAACAGCTCCCGGAGCGTCGGAGCCTGAATCTGCTGAAATCCCATCAGACCTTCCCGTCAACCTTTCTGCGGTCGTAGAGCCGATCGAGCAGCGGCCGCACGAGAAAATAGATCGCCTTGTTATCGAGATTGAACCAGTAGATGAGCATGCTCCCCACCCAGACGCCGGTCGCGCCGAGGAGCAGCTTTGGCAGCAGTTTTTTCATCATCATTTCCTCCTGTTTACCAGCCTTCGTAGTCGTCATACTGCAGCAGGGACGCATCGAGCGGCTCGGCCTGCATGACAGAGTACATGTAGTCGTTGACCTGCTGGCGGATGTCGGCACGGGAGACGGTGCGGTGGTCGAACATGTCGTTGGAGACCATCATGAGCTTCGTCTGCTTCTCCTTCGCCTGGTCGAGGATGACGCCCGTGAGACCGAGCGCGCCCTTGCAGGTGATGTCATCGTGCAGGATGACCATGTCGCAGTGGAACTTCTCCGCCTCGTCCCAGAACTCGACGAGGTGCTGCCAGCCGCCGGTCAGGTGGCGGCGCATGACGCCGGTCTCGTAGTTGCGGGCAATGCCGTCGAGCATGGTGTCCTCGTCCGTCGTGTCGATGAGCACGTTGCCGGAGAACAGATCCATGCCGGCGATCACGAGGATGCCCCAGCAGTTATACAGCCAGTTCGGGAACTGCAGCCAGTAGCACGGAGGGCCGCCCCAGGTGATGGCGCGGTAGCGCGTCTTGGGGAAGCAGTTGGTCTTGCTCTCGTACGCCTGCTCAAGGATCTTCATGACCTTGCGCTCTGCCTTCATGATCTCGGGATTGCGGCCGCCGGAGAATGCATAATAGAACGTGTGGAACAGGTTCGGCACGGTGAGCGCGGCGGCGGTGTAGGGCGTGGCCATGAAGTTCCACTTCTCCATCTCGTTGCGCACCTCGTCGTTGTGCTTTTCCATGACGGCGCGGCAAGCGTCCCAGTCATAGGTCTCGCCAGTGTGCCGCTCGACAAAGTCGATGACGCGGCGCAGGGACGCGCGGGCGTATTTGCGCGTGTGCGGGTCGGCCCAGCGCATGGGGATGGCAGCCGGCAGCGTGTCCACGTCGAGGTGGCGCTCGATGATCTGGCTGTTCATGGTCGAGGAGTCGCACGGGGCGTTATTCGAGATGCAGCAGGCGCCGATCTTCGGGAACTCGTCGAGAATGGCAACACCGGCGGCGTTGTTCGACAGGCGGCAGGAGTCCGCCGGCAGGCCGACGCTCTCCATGGCGTCGATGTAGTACGGATTCGCACCCTGATCCATGTAGCACAGCAGCAGCCCCTGGAACGGCTCGAGCTGCGCGGGGCGCAGGTTCGAGAAGCCCGCAAGGATCTCGGGGCACATGGTCTGCTCGAGCACGACCTGCGTGCGGCCGAAGGCGTTGTCACCGAAGCGGCGGTCGCCCATCATCATCTCGGCGATGGAGGTGGTCGAGCCCTTCATGATCGTGTTGAGGTAAATGCGCGTCACGCGCAGCGCCGGGCCGCGCAGGCCCTCAACGCAGCGGTCGATCATGTTCAGCGCCGCGAGGTACGAGCCCATCCAGCGGTAGGTCAGCATGCCGCGCATGATGCGCACCGGGCTCTTGGCCACGAAGCCGCCCATGACGCCGAGCACCTTGACCCACTCGGTATAGTCATACCATGTATCTTTCAGACCGCGCCATTCGCGGTGCTTTGCAATGTTGCTGCCGGGGAGAAAACGGTTCCCGGCGCCTTTGGTCTTCTTGTCAGCCATCACGAATTTCCTCCCTGAATGTGTTTGATCTCCAAGCTCTCCACAAAGGCCTGAATGCGCGTGCGCAGCTGGCCGGCGCCGGCGAGGGTGTACTCCTTCTCAATGCCGACGGTCGGGATGCCCAGCTCCTCCTGCAGGATGTGCACGCCGAGCACACGCTCATAGCTCCAGAACTCGCAGAACTTCATCTGCTCGTAGAGCACGCCGTCGGCGCTGTATTCCCGGCACAGGTCGCGGATATAGGTGCGGCGGCCGTCGGAACGCTCGCGCTCCATGAAGCGCGGGCACTGGCTCGTGCGCAGATAGTGGCGGGCGACGGCGCGCAGCGGCGTTTCCCCGTCCAGAATTTCGATCTGCTCGCGGCTGGGCAGGCTGCCGTAGCAATAGCGGTCGGCCACGACCATGGCGCCGCAGTCCTCGATGAGCTTCGTGAACGCAGGATCGTCGATCTCGCTGCCGGTCACGACCAGGCGCACGCGGAACCACGGCTGCGGGTCCGGTTTGCGGCGCTTGAGCTCGGTGAGCGTCTGCTTGAGATACGGCAGGATCCGCTTGTGCGGGCACACCTGGCTCACGAGCTGGATGACATGGAACTCATAGCCCGTAATGACGGGATTGGCCGCCTTGCGCAGGTCGCCGATCTCGGTGATGATGCGGGAAATTTCGTTGTGGTCTCGGATCGCTTCGAGAATCGCCTGGTCGGAGATGTCGATGCCGTAGACCGCGTGCAGCGGCTCGAGCACCTTCACGCGCAGCTGCTCTTCATAGTGATCGACGGCGAAGTCCTCGTCCGAGAACGGCACGTCCATCATGCTCATGAAAAACTGCGGGTTTTTCTCCTTCACGAGACCGAGGATCTCGAAATGCTCGTGGCCGCGGTGCATCATCTGGCACGTCTCGGACGAGAGCAGCGCATCGAGATAGTCATAGCCGCCCTCGATGCCGCGCTCGAGGATGCTGCGGGTGTACGAGCAGATCTTGCTCGACATGTAGTACGTGCCCACGTCGATGCTGCCGGTGTTCGGCGCACGCAGGCGGCTCGAGAAGCAGCCGGGCAGGTTCAGCAACGTTTCCGGCACGAAATAGCAGGTGTAGCCCAGGGCGTGTTCCCCCTCCGCCCTGGCCTGCTGTACCAGCTCGTTGTTGGCCTCCTGCAGCAGATTCTCAAAATAGATCAGATGCTTCAGGTCTTTCATGGTTTGCTTCCACCTCTCACTTTTCATTACGGGTGCGGCAGCTGGTCGGAACACGATCTGGTTCAACCAGCGGCTTCATGAGCCAAAGATAGCATATTTTTTGACAATGTGCAATGGATTTCCCACCATTTTCTGTTTTTCAGTGCTTCGCACAATGGAACTGGTCTGACCACAGCCATTGTATCGCCAACAAATCAGACAGATTTTGCGCTTTTGCAAACAATCATTGACAAGACAGGCCGGCTTATTATACTATTATCTGTCCAATCATGAAATCAAAGGAGCCTCACTTCATGAATGAAATTTACGTCACCGGCCACCGGAACCCGGACACGGACTCCGTGGTGGCCGCCATCTCCTATGCCGCGCTGCGCAACGCCCTCGGTGACCGCGACTATGTGGCCGCACACCTCGGCCACATCAGCGACGAGACGCAGCGTCTGCTCGACCGATTCGGCTTTCGTGCGCCGCGGACGCTGAGCAACGTCCGCACGCAGGTGCGTGACCTGGACTACGACACGCCGCCGGCGCTCAACTCCACCGTCACAATGGACCGCGCCTGGCACATCATGCGCGACCAGAACATCTCGGCCATGCCCATCATCAACGAGGACGGCACGCTCTACGGCATGCTCTCCGCCGGGGACATCGCGGCCTACAGCATGCGCACGATCAGCGACCGACACGTGGACGCCCTGCCGCTGTTCAACCTCCTGAGCGTGATCGAGGGGCGCATCCTCAACGACGGCGCCGAGCAGGTCGACCGCGTGTCCGGCGTAGTGACGATTGCCCTGCCGCAGAGCTGCGACAACCTGCTCTTCTCCGACCCCGACAGCATCATTCTCTGCGGCAACCAGCCGGATATGATCCGCCGCGCGCTCGACATCGGCGTGCAGTGCATCATCCTCTGCCAGACTGACGTGGATCCAGCGTGGCTGGAGGGTGCGGGCAAGACCTGCATCATCTCCACCCCGCTCGACGCCAGCCGCGTGGCGCGGCTGGTGTATCAGGCGATCCCGATCTCCCGCCCGTGCAACACGGAGGATCTGGTCAGCTTCCACCTCGACGATTACATCGACGACGTGCGTGAGGTCGTGCTCGAGAGCCGCTACCGCTGCTACCCCGTGCTCGACGAGAACGAAAAGGTCGTCGGCACGCTCTCGCGCTATCACCTGCTGCGTCCGCGGCGCAAGCGTGTCGTGCTCGTTGACCACAACGAGCTGGCGCAGGCCGTGCCCGGCCTGGAGCAGGCCGAGATCCTCGAGATCATCGACCACCACCGTCTGGCCGACATCCAGACCACGCAGCCCATCCGCGTACGCAACGAGCCCGTCGGCAGCACGACGACCATCATCACCAATATGTATCAGGAGCACGGCGTTATGCCGTCGCCGAACATGGCGGGTCTGATGGCGGGCGCGATCTTGTCCGACACGGTCATGTTCAAATCCCCCACGTGCACGAAGCGCGACATTGCCATGGCCGAGCGCATGGCCCGCATCGCCAACGTCTCGCTCAAGGAGCTGGGCAACCTGATCTTCGCCGCCTCGAGCGCCGGCGACAAGTCGGCCGAGGATCTGTGCTTTGCCGACTTCAAGGAATTCCACATCGCCGACCACTATCTCGGCGTCGGTCAGGTCACGTCGCTCGACTCGGCCAAGGTGCTCGAGCGCAAGGACGAGCTGCTGGCCGTTATGGCCACGAAGCTCGAGCAGCAGCACTATGACATGATCGCGCTTATGGTCACGGACGTGCTCCTGGAGGGCACGAACCTGCTCTACATCGGCAATGACGACACGATCCGCGCCGCCTTCTCGGTCGAACCGAAGGACAGCGCCGTGTTCCTGCCCGGCGTGATGAGCCGCAAGAAACAGATCATCCCCATGCTGACCGCCCTCTGGGGCTAAAGCGTACCTACCAAAAATGTCCGCGCAGGCAGTGCCTGTGCGGACTTTTTTGATTCAATCCGTCATGCGCACGATGCGGTAATACGTGCGCGCCGTGAGCAGGTACACAAAGGTGTACAGCAGCGCAAAGACGCCGAACGTTCCGAGCGTGCACAGCAAAAACAGATGCACGTTTTGCAGCCCGAAGGCGAACACGATCTGCTTGATGAGCGGAAACGCGAACGCGATGTGGATCGCCGCCGTCACAAGCGGCAGGAAGAACATGAGCAGCACCTGCGTGCGGATGGTCGCCTTGACCTCCTTCGGCGTCATGCCGACCTGCTGCATGATGCGGAAGCGGCCGCGGTCGTCATAGCCCTCGGAGACCTGCTTGTAGTAGATGATGAGCACCGTCGCAAACAGGAACACGAACCCGAGGAAAAAGCCGAGGAACAAAAAGCCGCCGTACGTGCTGCGCAGCGTGGGATAGCCATCGGCGCGCATATCGGTCGTGTAATTCACGTTCGCCGCTACGGCAGCAGATTCAAACGCGGGATCACTGAGCAATACGTGCAGTGCGTCCAGCTGCTCGTCGTCCGTACCGGAGAGGTCGAACTGGTACGTGTAGTTGAGCATGCTGCGGGTGCCGCCGTGCTCGTTGGCGTAGGCGTTTTGCTGCGCGCGCAGCTCGAGCATCTCCGTGAGATCCGGCACGACCAGATACAGTGTGTGCAGACCCATGATGGAGCTGCCGCTGACGAGCGAGAAGCTATCGAGCTGCCGCAGCCGCAGCGTATCGCCGCCGAGCGTGAGCGTGTCGCCAAAGGCTGCGCCGTCCGTCCATGCGAGCGCCTCGCCGGGCGCAAGCGTCACCTGCTCGCCGGTCAGGTCGGCATAGCCCTCCGTGTCCAGAACCATGACGGCGTATTCATCGGCGCTCGAACCGGTGAGCTGCTCGCTCGTGAGATCGAGCGCATCGCCGCTGCGCTGCGCGGAAAACCTGACGGTGCGATAGCCGTGCACGTTGCTCTGCGTGAGCCCCGCGCGCGTCATGGTGTCGTCCACCACCCGCAAAACCGGCGCGACGTCCGGCACCGTATTCGTCTGGGGGTCGGTCATGAGCGTGAGCGTCATATCCTGCGGCCAGCGCACGTCGGCGTAGGCATCCAGCCCCTTGTACAGGCTCACCGTGGTCGAAACCGTCACAAGCACCATCGTCGAGAGGATGCAGATGCTCGCAAGGCCGGCCGCATTGCGGCTCATGCGGTAAATGAGACCGGAGACGGTGGCAAAGTGGCTGGTTTTATAGTAGTAACGCCGGTTTTTGCGCAGCGCCTTGAGCACGACAACGCTCAGCGCGATGAACGTGAGATACGTGCCGATGATGACAAGGATGACCGCCGGGAAGAAATTCTGGATGGCGTACAAGGCCACGTTTGTGCGCAGGGAAATGAGATAGCCCGCGGCAAGGCACACCGCGCCGAGCAGTGCGAGGATCCACTTGCTGCGCGGCTCGCGCTCGCCCTCGCTGCCGGCGCGCAGCAGCTGCACGGGGTTGGACAGATGGATGATGCGGATGGTATTGAGCAGCAGCAGCAAAAACAGCGCGCCGAAAAACGCCACTGTATAGCCGATGCTCATCAGGCGGATGTTCAGCCCGAACGTAGCCTCCCCGCCGATGAGCCGCATGAGCACGAGCTGCAGGAGCTTGGAGAACACACCCGCCGCCACGAGGCCGAAAAACAGCGCCATGGCCGCCGTATACAGCGACTCCCAGAAGAGCACGTAGGAGATGTGGCGCTTTTCCATGCCGAGGATGTTGTAGATGGCAAACTCGCGCTTGCGCTGCTTGGTGAAGGTACTGTTCGTATAAAAGAGGATGATGGCGGAAAACAGCGCCATGATCGACACGCCGAAACCGAGCACCTGACTGACGCTGCCGCCGTGCTGCATCTGACCGAGATAGGGATCACTCGCGAGCGTGAGGATGATGCAAAACAGCGCCACGATCACGATGCAGGCCAGCAGATACGGCAGGTAGAACCGGCGGTTTTTCTTCAGATTCGTCGCCGCCAGACGCGGGTAGAGGTTACGCATGGCGCTCACCGCCCGTTGCCAGCATCGTGAGCGTGTCAGAGATCTTCTGATAGAGCTGCTCATCCGTGCTCTCGCCGCGATAGATCTCGTGGAACACCTCGCCGTCCTTGATGAACAGCACGCGCGAGGCGTGGCTGGCCGCCTTGACCGAGTGCGTGACCATGAGGATGGTCTGACCGCCGCGGTTGATCTCCTCGAACAAGCGCAGCAGCTCATCCGTTGCGCGCGAATCGAGCGCGCCGGTCGGTTCATCGGCCAGCACAAGCTTCGGCTGCGTGATGAGCGCGCGGGCGACGGCTACACGCTGCTTCTGTCCGCCGGAGAGCTCATACGGAAACTTCTGCAGCAGCTCCGCGATGCCGAGCTGCCGGGCGATGGGCGCGAGGCGCGCGGCCATCTCCGGATACGCCTTGCCGGCGAGCACGAGCGGCAGGAAGATATTGTCCTGCACGGAGAACGTGTCGAGCAGGTTGAACTCCTGGAACACGAAGCCGAGCTGCGAGCGGCGAAACGCCGCGATCTCCCGCTCCGGGATCGTGCCCAGCGCCCGGCCGTCGAGCACGACCTCGCCGCCGGTAGGCTTGTCGAGCGCGGCGAGAATGTTGAGCAGCGTGGTCTTACCGCTGCCGCTCTCGCCCATGATGGCGACGTACTCGCCCTTCTCGACCGTGAAATTCACATCGCTGAGCGCCTGCACCTTCGTGCCGCCGAAGCGTGTGGTGTAAATTTTCTGAACGTGACGAACTTCCAAAAACGACATGACCGTTACCTCCTGTGTAATGACAGGCTCAGTATAAACCGCCGGGGAAATGGCTGCCATGCATCTGGCTTACATTTTCCCGGCGGAAACTTACGATTCTGTAAGGCTCACTCGACCTCGAGCGCGTCCTGCTGCAGGCCGATGCGCACCGTCGTGCCGGCGCCGGGCGTCGAGGCGATGGTGATCGAGTGGCCGAGCTTTTCGAGGATGCGGCGGCAGAGATACAGCCCGATGCCGGTCGCGCGCTTGTCCGTGCGGCCGTTGCAGCCGGTGAAGCCCTTTTCAAACACACGCGGCAGGTCCTCCGGCGCGATACCGATGCCCGTGTCGCGGATGCAGAGCGTTTTCGGCGCCTCGAGCGTGATGGACACCGACCCGCTGCGGGTATACTTGAGCGCGTTGGAGAGCACCTGCTCGATGACGAACAGCAGCCACTTCTCGTCCGTGATGACGCTGACATTCAGCGGCGCGTACTCCAGCCGCAGTTTGCGGCGGATGAACTGGGAGGCGAACTTGCGCACCGCCTGCCGGACGATATCGTCGAGCGCATAGTTGCGGATGACATAGTCCAACGACGGGCTCTCGAGCCGCAGGTAGCCGAGCACCATCTCCACATACTGCTCCACGCTCTGCACCTGCTCGAGCAGGGCGCGCTGCTCGTCCGTGTCCGCGTCCTGCAGCAGCAGACGCATGGCGGCGATGGGCGTCTTGATCTGGTGCGCCCAGACGGTGTAGTACTCAACTAAGTCCTGATAGCCACGCTGACTGCGGGTCATCTGCGCGCGGCGGTCGGCATCGAGCGCGCGCACGAGCGCCTGATACTGTGCCTCGAGCATCCCGTCCGGTTCCGGCAGCTGCTCGGTACTGAGCGTGATCTCCTGCTCCAGCCGCTGCAGCAGGCGCAGGCGCGCGGCAAACCGCCGGTAATCGACCGCGAACCACAGCGCCAGCACAAACAGGCACACGAGCGCCGCGTACCCCGCCGCACCCAGCGGCAGCCGGTAGAGCCAGAACACGAGCGCGAACACGACCGTATAGACCGCAAGCGCGATGAGCGCCTTGCGGTTTTCCTTCACATAAGCGCCAAACATGGCCGCTCCCCCCTCACTCGATGAGATAGCCGAGGCCCTTTTTCGTCGTGATATAATCCGGCAGGCCGGCAGCCTCCAGCTTGCGGCGCAGGCGGGCGATGTTGACCGTGAGCGTGTTTTCGTCGACAAAGCTGTCCGTCTCCCAGAGCTTTTCCATGAGCGTCTCGCGGCTGACGACGCTGCCCTTGCGCTCAAGCAGCGTCTGCAGGATGCGGTAGTCGTTTTTCGTCAGCTCGATGCGCTGCCCCTGATACATCAGGCTCGCATCCGCCGTGTTGAGCACGGCGCCGCGATGCTCGAGCGTGGGCGCGGGCGCGGCAAAGTCATACGTGCGGCGCAAAATGGCCTGGATCTTCGCCAGCAGCACGTTCAGGTCAAAGGGCTTGGCGATGAAATCGTCGCCGCCCATGTTCATGGCCATGACGATGTTCATATTGTCCGACGCCGAGGATAGGAACACGACCGGCACGTTCGACACGCGCCGCAGCTCCTGGCACCAGTGGTAGCCGTTATAAAACGGGAGCGTGATGTCGAGCAGCACGAGCTGCGGGTCAAACGCCGTGCACTCGGCGAGCACATTGCGGAAATCCTCCGCGCAGCGCACGTCAAAGCCCCACGTCGTCAGGTGCTTTTGCAGCGCGGCGGCGATGGCCGCGTCGTCCTCCACGATAAAAATTCGGTGCATGCGATCCCCTCCCGGGCAGAAAAATAGCAGGCGCAGTGACCCTGCACCTGCTATTTTACGATAATCCGGCGCCGATTGCAACGGCCGTGTCAATCCCGGCGGCGATTGCCGTAGAGTAGGATGAGCCGCAGCAGCTGCGCAAACGACACCAGCAGCGCCGCGACATACGTCATGGCGGCGGCCCGCAGCACGCTGCGCGCGCCGCGCAGCTCGTCGTCCGTGAGCAGGTTGCGCGAATCGATAGCGGCCAGCGCACGACGGGAAGCATTGAACTCCACCGGCAGCGTCACGAGCTGGAACACCGTCACGAGGCCGAAGAGCAGAATGCCCGCCCAGACGAGCACCGACCAGTTGAAGATCAGCCCCGCGATGAGCAGCGGCCACGACAGATTCGAGCCGATGCGCGTGGCCGGGATGATGGCCGCGCGGATGCGGATGGGCGCATAGTCCGTGGCGTACTGCACGGCGTGGCCCGCCTCGTGCGCCGCGACGCCCACGGCCGCGATCGACGCGACGCCGTAGACCTCGTCCGAGAGACGGATGACCTTCGCCTGCGGGTCAAAGTGGTCGGTGAGTTTGCCCGTGATGTGCTCGATGCGCACATCCGTGATGCCGTTGGCCTGCAGGATGCGCTGCGCCGCCTGCGCGCCGGTCAGGCCGCTCGTGCAGCGCACGCGCGCGTAGCGCGAAAACGCGCTCTTGACCTGGATCTGCGCGATGAGCGCGATGAGCAGTGCCGGCACGACCAGCAGCAGATACGTAGTATCAAAGCCATAATAATATCCATGGTACATGGCAGTCGGTCCTTTCTGGTTCGTGCTGCTATTTTACCGCCAAAGCGCGCGCGCGTCAACCGGGGACACAGATTTGCGCAGCGCGGCGTTTTTTGCGCAAATATCCCCCCACCGGGCTTGCACGGCGGTCGTTTTTTGTTATACTTGTGTCAAATACACGATAAAGAGTATGGACGATCCGATCATGATTGATGCACACGACATTCGATTTTCCTACGACGGGCCGGGCGGCCGCCGCTCCCTCAACGGCGCGCAGCTGCACGTCTCCCCCGGCGAGTTTGTGGCCGTGCTCGGGCACAACGGCTGCGGCAAATCCACGCTTGTCAAGCACTTCAACGCCCTGCTGCCGCTGCAGCACGGCACGCTGACCGTCGACGGCATGGACGCCGCCGACCCCGCCAACCGCTGGGCGCTGCGGCGCAAAGTCGGCATGGTGTTTCAGAATCCGGACAACCAGTTCGTGTCCACGATCGTGGGCGAGGACGTGGCCTTCGGGCTGGAAAACTACGGCGTGCCGGAAGACGAGATCCCTGCGCGCGTGGCCGCGGCGCTCGCCGCCGTGGACATGGCAGGCTATGAAAACCGCGCGACGCACACGCTCTCCGGCGGGCAGAAGCAGCGCGTGGCGCTGGCCGGCGTGCTGGCCCTGTCGCCGGACATTCTGGTGTTCGACGAGGCCACCGCCATGCTCGACCCCGACGGCCGGCAGGAGGTGCTGCGCACGATCCACCGCCTGCACACGCAGCAGCACAAGACCGTCGTCATGATCACGCACTATATTGAAGAAGCCATCGGCGCCGACCGCGTCTATCTCATCCACAACGGCAAAATGATCGCCGACGGCACGGCGCGCGAGATGCTCACGCAGCCGGAGCTGCTGGCCGCGGCAGGGCTCACGCCGCCGATGCCGGTGCAGATGTACCATGACCTGAAGCAGGCCGGGATCACGCTCGCCCGCTGCCCGCTGACGCTTGAGGAGCTTGCAGAGGAACTATGCCGATCACAGTAACGAATCTGACGTGTGTCTACGGCGCGGGGACACCTTTTGAGACTACTGCGCTGCGCGATGTGTCCGTCACGGTCGAAAATGGCAGCTTCGTCGGCATCCTCGGCCGCACCGGCTGCGGCAAGTCCACGCTCATCCAGATCATGGCCGGTCTGCTCACGCCGACGGCCGGCACCGTCATGCTCGACGGTCAGGACATCCACGCCCGCCGCTATGACCGCAGCATTCTGCGGCGCAAGGTCGGCATCGTGTTCCAGTACCCGGAGTGTCAGCTCTTTGAGACAACCGTGGAAAAGGACGTGGCCTTCGGCCTGAAGCACAGCGGCCTGAGCGCCGCCGAAAAGCAGGCGCGCGTGCGCTGGGCGCTCGAGACCGTTGGTTTCTCGTTCGAGAAAGTCCACGACCAGCCGCCGATGGGCCTCTCCGGCGGGGAGAAGCGGCGCGTGGCCATCGCGGGCGTGCTGGCGACGAAGCCGGAGTATCTCATTCTCGACGAGCCGATCGCGGGGCTCGACCCGCTCGGACGCGAGGCGTTTTTGCAGCTCATCACCGAGCTCAACCGCGGCGGCATGACCATCCTCATGGTCTCGCACAACGCCGACTGTCTGGGCGCGTATGCCCGGCGGCTGCTCGTGCTGGAGGATGGGCAGCTCGTGCGCGACGGCACGCCGGAGGAGATCTACGCCGACCTCGACTGGATGCGCGCGCACCGGCTGGGCGTGCCGCAGAGCCGCACCGCCGCCGCGCTGCTGAAGCAGGGCGGGCTGGACATTCCGCAGGACATTGCAAGCTATGACGCGCTGCTCGCGGCCGTGCTACGCGCGAAGGGCGGTGGCCGCCCATGAGAGAACACCTGACCGGGCAGTTCACTCCCGGCGCCTCGATCCTGCACCGGCTGGACGCGCGGGCAAAGTTTTTCGGCTTTCTCATCCTCATCGCCGCCACCGTGTGCACGGACGCCTGGCTCGGCTACGTGCTGCTGCTCACCGTCACGACCGCCATCGTGGCCGTCTGCGGCCTGCCGCTGCGCACCGCGCTCGCGTCCGTGGCGCGCATGGGCTGGTTTTTCCTGCTCATCTTCGCGATGAACGCCCTGTTTTTCGCCACCGACGACGCCATCTGGCACTGGTGGATCCTCACACTGTCCGTGCCCGGCATCGTGCAGGGCGCACAGGTGACGGCGCGGCTCGCGCTCATCCTCGTGCTGAGCAATGTGCTCACGTGCACGACGCCGCCGCTCGAAATCACCGGTGCGATCCAGACGCTTCTCAGCCCGCTGCGGCTCGTGCGGCTGCCGGTCGAGGACATTGCGATGATTCTGTCCGTCGCCGTGCAGTTCATCCCGACGCTGCTCGAGGAGACCGACACCATCCGCAAGGCGCAGATCGCGCGCGGCGCACGCTTTGAAAGCCGCCGCCTGCACGAGCGCGCGCAGGCCATGCTGCCGCTGATCGTGCCGATCTTCCTCAGTGCCTTCAAGCGTGCCGACGAGCTCGCAATGGCCATGGAGGCCCGCGGCTACCGCGGCGCGCGCGGCCGCACCCGGAAAAAGTCCGTTCCCCTGCCCCTGAGCGGCTGGGGTGCGCTTGTGCTGTGCGCCCTTGTGTGCGCAGCGGAAATACTCCTGTAAATTCAAAATCAGAAAGGAACCGAAGCCCGATGCAAACCATGTCTACCGTCAAAAAATCCATCATCACCGCCGTGTGCATTGCCCTGTGCTATGTGCTGCCGCTGCTGTTTCACGGCATTCAGGGTGCGGGCCAGATCTTCTGCCCGATGCACATCCCCGTCTTTCTGTGCGGACTCGTGTGCGGCTGGCAGTTCGGCCTGCTGTGCGGTCTGGCCGGCCCCGCGCTCTCGAGCGCACTGTGCGGCATGCCCCCGGTAAGCATCCTGCCGTCGATGATGATCGAGCTGGCCGTCTACGGTCTGATTGCCGGCCTCATGATGCGCTGTGTGCGCACGCGGCACGTGTACGCCGACCTCTATATCAGCCTCATCGTTGCCATCGTCGCCGGCCGCGTCGTCAACGGCCTGGTCAATGCGCTCATCTTCGCGCGCGGCAGCTACTCCATGGCCACGTGGGTCGCGGGCTCCGTCGTCAAAAGCTGGCCGGGCACCGTCATCCAGCTCGTGTTCATCCCGAGCATCGTGTTCGCGCTCATGAAGGCGCGTCTCATCCCCGAGCGCTATCCGAAGGAGGTGCCCGAGCATGATTGATCAGAAGGACGTCATTTCATTTTTTGACCGCTGCGCCCCCGGCTGGGACGCGGAAATGATCCGCAACGAGCCGGTCATCCGCACCATTCTTGACAACGCCGGCATCCGCGCGGGCGTGGACGTGCTCGACGTGGCCTGCGGCACGGGCGTGCTCTTCCCGGACTATCTGGCGCGGGACGTGCACAGCGTCACCGGCGTAGACATTGCCCCGGAAATGGCCCGGCGCGCCGCCGAAAAGTTCCCGGATGCGCGCGTGACCGTGCTCTGCGGCGACATTGAAACCGTGCCGCTCCCGCAGCCGTTTGACTGCTGCATGGTCTACAACGCCTTCCCGCACTTCCCTGACCCGGCGCGCCTGATCGCGCATCTGGTGACGCTGCTCAAGCCCGGCGGCCGCCTGTCCATCGCGCACGGCATGAGCCGCGCCATGCTCGACCGGCACCACGCGGGCTCGGCCAGCAAGGTCTCCATCTCGCTGATGAGCGAGACGGAGCTTGCCGCGCTCATGGCCCCGTATTTTGACGTGGACGTCGTCATCTCGGACGACCGGATGTATCAGGTCTGCGGCACAAAAAAATAAAAGAATCCCTTCCCTCTTCTTTCCCAAAAGCGCAAAATGCCCCCGGACACATCGTCCGGGGGCGTTGCAAAACCCTGATGGATCAGGCTTTTGATGCGCATTTCATTCGAGGCGGGCACTTCGCCCCCTCGAGTTCCCCCGCTGCTCTGTACATCGCCCCGCAGCAACGCTTTTACGAGCAAAAATGCCCCCGGACACATCGTCCGGGGGCATTCCTTATGATGTTATGATGTTTTTTCTTGTCTTTCCGGTCTGCGCTTATGCAGCAGCGTAGCCGCTGAGGATGGAGGCCATCTCGGCGCGGGTCGCCGCGGCGTTCGGCGCAAGCAGCTTGCCGTCGCGGCCGAGGATGAGCTTCTCCGCGTTGGCCCACTGCATCTCGGCCTGCGCCCAAGCCGGAATGTCCGCCGCGTCGCCGAAAGCGGAGAGGTCGGTGCGCGCCGTCACGTCCCGGCCGGCAAAGGCCGCATAGCCGCAGAGCATAACCGCAGCCTGCGCACGCGTGACGGCCATCTCGGGCCGGAACGTCCCGTCGCCGCAGCCGACGACGATGCCGTTGGCCGCCGCCCAGATGATGGCGTCCGTATACCACTCGCCGGCCGGCACATCCGAGAACGGATTGGCCGCCGCGACTTCCGGCTCGCCCGCCATCGCGTAGAGGATGACCGCGAGCATCGCGCGGGTCAGCTCCTGATCCGGCGCAAAGATCGTCGCGCTCTCGCCGACCATCCAGCCGCGGTTGTACACGCGCTTGATGTCCGTGTAGGCCCAGTGGTTCGTCACGTCCACGAACGGCAGGAACGCACCGGCCTCTTTCGTATAATCGGCGGTGAAGAACACCTCGATCCCGTCGCCGTCCTCGAGCTCATACGCACCCATGTAAGTATCCGGGAACTCGCCGTTGACGCGGTACATCCAGCCGGAATACTGGCCCTTGCTCAGCTCGGCCACCTTCGTGCCGTCCGGTGCGGTGACTGCCTGGACATAGCTGCCCTTAGCATCATATGTATAGCCGTTGGCAGCAAGCACCTGTTTGAACACGTCAAATGCCGTCGTACCCTCAGGCAGATCGCGGACCACGGTCGGCAGGATCCAGGCCTCGGTGTCCGTGTGCAGCTGGAAGGTGACGGTGATCGTCTCGGGATTCGGATCGACCGGCGTCGGATCGACCGGCGTCGGATCGATCGGCGTCGGGTCCACCGGCGTCGGGTCCACCGGCGTCGTTCCGACGACCGTGACCTTTGCGGACACCGCCTGATGGCTCAGCGCCTGGAAGTCCGCGTTGTCCGGATAACGTGCGGCGTACTTGCCGAGCGTCTCGCTCGAAAGCTCGCTGCGGATCGTGACGGTCTTGTCCTCTGCGGGACGAGTCACGAGCAGGTTCTCGTGGCTGATCACGTGGGAGTTGGACGAACGGAACAGCCGCCACTGCTCGCTTTCCGACCAGCCATCCATCGCCACGGGGACGATGCCGCTGCCGGTCAGGTCTGCATGGTCATACACCCAGACGAGCTGGCCGTCCGCATCCAGATACGCTTCCTGGAAGGGGTGCAGGTCGGTGAGAATGTTCTTTTCGTCCGTGTTGGCGTTGCGGATGCCGTCAAAGTAGTGCGCCTTGACCTGCGCCATGAGCGCGAGCTCCGCGTCGATCTCCGCCTGCGTGAGCGGCTGGACTTCGATCACGAAATCACGCGAGGCAGCGACGCCGCTGTCGGCATCCGTGAGCGTCACCGTGACGGTGACATCCTTTGCCGCCTCGCCGGGCAGCGGGCGGTAGACCTCCGCACGCGCGGCGTTGTTCACATCCGGCGGCACGATGGTGTCGGCATCGCTGCTCGTGATGGTCACGGGAGTGTACTTGCCGTCCACGCCGAAGTCGCGCGTGGTCGGGAAATGAATATCGTTGGCTGCAAGATACTTGCCGTCGCGCTGCGTGAGGGGCAGGCCCGTCACGCAGCGCGCAGGCCGCCGTAGGCGGAAAAGCCCGCGTCGAGCTTGGCCTGCAGGTCCTCGTGCACGGTCGTCTCCTGCCCCTTGACGGTGACATAGAAGACCTTACTCACGGTAATGGCCTGCTCCTGCGTGTCCGTGAACTGGAAGGTCACGGTCGCGGTGAGGGTGACGGCCTTGTCCTGCGCAGGCGTCTTGACCACGCCGACATAGGGGTCAAAGAGCGTGTCCGGCGTCTGCTGGTTTTTGTCGCTGACGGCGATCGCCGTCGGGTCGCTGGACGTCCAGGAGATGAGCGCCCACCGCTTGCCGTCGATGACCTTCGGCAGCGTCAGATCCTGCGTGAGTTGGTTCGGGTCCTCACCGGCGGCGCACAGGCCCTCGGTGGTGAGCTGGCTCGTGATCTCGGCGGAGATCGCATCGCGCACGCGCTGCACGTCCCAGCCGATGACGACCGGGACCTGCAATGTCTCGGTCGCGCCGGCCTTGCTGAGCGCAAACGTGACGTTGTAGCTGCCGTTGTGCACGAGCGGCGTGGTGTTCGGGTCGACGAAGAAATACGTGATGGTGCCGTCGGCCGCGACGCCCGCACCGCCGTACACTTCCTCGACCTTGGAGACGCTGACCGCGATGCTGCTGTCGTCGAGCTTCGCGCTGAGCATCGTGTTCACATTCGTATCCCGGCCGTATTCCGGCGTCAGGGTGATGGTGCCGTCGAGCCGCTCGACGAGCTTGCGCAGCTCGCTCTTGGCAGCTTCCTTATCGAGCTCCGCCTGCGACCAGACGCGGATGTCAAAGTTGCGGTAGGCAGTGGCCTCGCCGCGCGTGAGCGTCGCCGAGAGGGTGACGGTCTGGATGCCGCTGGCCGGCAGCGTCACGGCGCCGGTGGCCGGGTCGATGATGCTGCTGTCCGAGCTCGCCCACGTGATGGCAGAGCCGTTCACGGAGCCGGCCGCCGGCAGCGTGAGCGTCGTGGCCGCGCGGATGTCGGAGGTATCGAGCGTCAGGGCCGAGGCGTCGGCCTTGAGCAGACGCTCTTCCGCCGTGGCGATGCGCACGGGGCTGCTGAGCGTTTTATATTCTCTGGAGACGGTGTCATAGAGCAGGAAGGACAGATAATTGCCCGCCATGTCCTCCGGAATGGTATACTCCCGGCCGGTCGTGCCGGTGATCTCCTTATACGAGCTGGTGCCGGTTTTGCCCGCGTTGTAGTCCGCGGCCGTGAGATAGCGCCACTCGATCTTCAGTTTCGGGAAATTCTCGTAGTCGTACTCGCCGCCGCCGAGGACATTGATCTTGGCGCGCACCGTCTCGCCCACGGCGACAACGCCCTCGAGCTCCACGGCCGTGATCTGGGGGATGACATAGATCGTGAGGCTCGCCGTGATGCCGTTGGCCGTGCTGGCCGTGATGACCGCCTTACCGGCGCCGTCGGCCGTCGCCTTGACGATCACGGACTGATTGGCCGCGCCCGCGCCCTCCGGCGTCTCGAGCGTGACAATGCCCTCGCCCTCCGTCAGCGTCCAGTTAACGTGCGTGTCCTTGTCCATATCCTTGCAGGCGGCGGTGATCGTCACCTGCGGCTGCGGCTCCGTGTTCGTGCGCCAGAGCGTGGCCGGGCCGGTCAGCTCGATGCGCGGGTCGGGCTGCACCACTTCGCCTGCCTGCCAGACGAGGATGGGGTAGCCGTTGTTCGCGCCAGCCGTGTCCTCCTTGAAAGCATTGCCGAGCTTGTCCGCAAGGCCGTCGGGGGAGGTGATGGCAGTCGCCGTTGCAGTGGCGTTGCTCATAAGCTTTTCTTCCACCGGGGCGGCATAGTAGCTGTTGCTGATCGCGCCTTGGAAGTTTGCAGAAATACCTGCGTAATAGGCCCCGTCACTTGTGCCCGTAATCGTACCGACATTATAGCAGTTACCGATCTTGCCCGTCTTACCATTCTTGCCGGTACCGATAGAGCAAATACCGGAAGCGTAATTCTGGCCACTGATCGCGCCGGAATTATAGCAGTTTTCGATGGTAACCTTGGTGTTTCCGGCATAGCCAAGAATACCGGCTGCGCTTCCGGAGCCAGTCACATCCGACAAATTCGCACAGTTCGTAACCGCCAGAGTTCCGGCATTGACTCTGCCAACAATACCGGCCGTTCCTGCAGCGCCGTTTTTCTTCGTAGAGGTGACAGTTCCGGCAAAAGAGCAGCTGTCGATCGTGGCGCTGGTCTGCGTTCTGCCGACAATGCCGCCCACGGAAACACTACTGCTCGCAGAAACATTGCCCTCGACCCTCAGATTCTTGATGGTCGCGCCGCAGACCGTGCCGAACAGGCCGGCACCGGTGCTCGAAGTCAAGTTCACCGACAGGCCCTTGATGGTGTGGTTCGCACCGTCAAAGGTGCCGGCATATGCCTGTGACACATAGCCGGACGACGGTTCAAATGGTGTCCATGCTTCGCCGCCCAGGTCAATGTCGGCCGTCAGCGTCGCGCAGAGCTTGCTGGACGCCTCCGCATTGGCCATGTCGCGGAACGCCTTGAGATCTGCCGCCGTGGCCAGCAGGTACGGATCGTCCTCCGTGCCGCTGCCGCTGAGCGTGTCTGCGGCCAGTGCCGCCGGCATGAGGCTGAACACCATCGTCAGCACCAGCAGCAGGGCCAGAAACCGTTTTTTCATGTGCTTTCCTCCCAAAACAAAAAATTCTGCCCGCCGGAAACGGCGGACAGGTACAGCAAAACCGGCCGAACGAAATTCCTTCGTTCAGCCATGCAACTTCCGGTTCCGGCAGAAATGCCTGCAGCCTTCGGGTATTCTGACTTATCCGCCTTCCGGCGGCTTCACAGTGACCGACTCGCGGGGCTTTGCACCCACATTCCCCCTGCCGCCCGAAGCGGCGAAGACTGCGCAATATACAGTTTCGGTCGTAGTGTATCACAGCCCAGCGCGGTTGTAAATCCTTTTTCCGACCGTATTCGCGGGCGAAGCGGATGGCCCACAAAGCGCCGCAGCGCCGCACGCCGGCGCCGAACACGCAAAACACCCCCGGACCGAAGTCCGGGGGTGCACTGATGGAATGCTTATTTGCGAATGTAAGCGCTGAGGATGGAGGCCATCTCGGCGCGGGTCACCGCGTCGTTCGGCGCGAGGAGCTTGCCGTCGCGGCCGACGATGAGCTGTCTGGCAACGGTCCACTGCAGCTCAGCCTGCGCCCAGGACGGAACGTCCGCCGCGTCGCCGAACGCTGAGAGATCGGCGCGCGCCGTCACGTCGTCACCGGAGAAAGCCGCAAAGCCGCAGAGCATGACAGCCGCCTGTGCGCGCGTGACCGCAGCGTCGGGCCGGAACGTGCCGTCACCGCAGCCGGCAACGATGCCATTTTCAGCCGCCCAGATGACCGCGTTCGTATACCACTGGCCGGTCGGAACGTCCGAGAACTTGTTTTCCGCCGTGACCGCCGGCTCACCGGCTCTGGCATAGAGAATGACCGCGAGCATGGCGCGGGTGAGCGTCAGGTCGGGCGCGAAGGTCTTGTCGTCCACGCCGACCATGAGGTTACGGGTATACATGCGCTTGATGGCAGTGTACGCCCAGTGATCCCACGACACATCGGTGAATGGCAGGACCATGCCGGGCACCTGCATGTAGTCGGCCGTGAAGAAGACCTCAATCTCGTCGCCGTCCTCAAGCTGGAAGGCGTTCATCGCCACATCCGGAATATCGCCGTTGACGCGATAGAGCCAGCCGGAGTTTTTCCCCTTGCTGAATTCGGCGACCTTGGTGCCGTCCGGCGCGGTGACCGCCCGCAGATAGCTGTAATTTGCATCATAATCATACGTGTAGCCGTTGGCCGCGAGCACCTGCCGGAACACGTCAAGCACCGTCGTGCCCTCGGTCGAAACGCTGACCACAGCCGGCTGGATCCAGACGTCCGTGTCCGTGTGCAGCTGGAAGGTGACGGTGTACACGCTCGAGGGTTCCGTCGGGGCCGTCGGAGCCGTCGGGGCCGTCATACCGCTCGGAGCCGTCGCGTCCGTCGGAACGTCCGGTCCCACAGCCAGCGCCGCCGGCAAGAGACTGAAGACCAGCGTCAGCGCCAGAAGCAGCGCCAAAAACCGTTTTTTCATGTTGCTTCCTCCTGAAACAAAAAATTTCTGCCCGCCGGGACCGGCGGACAGCTGCAGCAAAACCGGCCAAACGAAATCTCTTCGTTCAGCCATGCAGTTTCCGGTTCCGGCAGAAATGCCTGCAGCCTTCGGGTATTCTGACTGATCCGCCTTCCGGCGGCTTCACAGTGACCGACTCGCGGGGTTTTGCACCCACATTCCCCCTGCCGCCCGAAGCGGCGAAGACTGCGCAGTATGCAGTTCTGAGCATAGTGTACCACAGCACGGCGCGGTTGTAAATGCTCCGGCACGACATGTGCAGAAATTAAAAAAAATCTCCTCCCGGCGGTTACGGGAGGAGATTTTTTCGTGCGGGGAAACCGCACATTGGGGGGCGGTCACCGGGAGGCGGTTACTCCCGGAAACCATGGAGAAAAAACAGAAATGGATGAAAAATAGCAAAGGAAAATGGGATCAGCGCTTGATGCTCACGATGTCTCTGCCAAGCAGAGCCGTGTAAATGCCGCCGATCACGAGCGCAAGCACACCCAGCAGCGCCATCGCGGCAGAGCGGGCGGAGTACGTGCTCATAAAGGAGACAGCGGTGATCTCGATCGCGAGAAACGCAACGAACGCAAGAATGTTCAGCCAAATGTTTTTCATAGCAGCTACCTCCTGAATTTTTTGGTGGTCCGGGGCCGGTTTCCGGCCCCCTCGCTTACAATTGCATGATAGCACATCGTCCGCCTGTTGTAAAATTCACAATTTTGAAAGGAACGTTTTGCGTTTTCGATTAAATTCAAAAATTTGATGATATTCTTTCGCAGAATCGATAATTTTCTGTCAATGTCTCCCTGCCATCTGTTGGATATCCGAAAAAATGCTTGACGCAGACCGGATTTGCGACGTATTATAAATTCGAGAAATAAACGGATCCAGATCGGGATAAGGAGGCATTGCCTATGGAACTTCGTTTGCTGACCACATTTTTAAAGGTCGCGCAGCTGCAGAGCTTCTCCAAGGCCGCAGAATCCCTGGGTTATTCCCAGTCCGCCGTTACGGTACAGGTCCAGCAGCTCGAAAACGAGCTGGGCGTGCGCCTGTTTGATCGCATTGGCAAAACCGTATCCATCACCCACTACGGGCAGGAATTCATTCCCTACGCACGCGATGTCGTATCGGCCGCGGCGCGCGCCGTGTCGTTCACAGTGCAGGAACGCGATCTGACCGGCACGCTGCGCATCGGCACAATCGAATCGATCATGACGGCCAGCTTCGGTGAGATCCTGCCGCTGTATCATGAGCACTGTCCGCATGTGAACACACAGCTGGTCGAGGGCGACACCAAAACGCTCTCAGATATGCTCATGCACAATGAAGTCGACCTGATCTACACGCTCGACGACATGGGCTATGACGCGCAGCGCGTCAAACTCTTCGAGTGCCCGCAGGAGATCGTCATCGTCGCAAGCCCCAAGCACCCGTTTGCTGCCGCCAAGCAACTCAAGCTGGCCGACCTCGTCAACGAACCGTTCGTGCTCATGCCGCAGTTCAACAGCTACCGCCACCAGTTCGACATGGAGCTGGCGCACCAGAAGCTGTCGATCCGGCCGTTTCTGGAGCTGGAGAGTACGAGCATGGTCATGCAGCTGCTCGAGCACAATCCCTATCTGTCCGTGCTGCCGCGCTACACGGCGCGCCGCCGCGCGGAAGAGGGCCGGCTCGTCATTCTGCCGGTCGTGGACTGCCACATGGAGCAGTGGAGCCAGCTGGTGCACCACCGCGACAAGGTGCTCACGCCGCAGATCCGCGCCATGGTCTCCTGCATTGTGCAGGTGGAAAAAATACCGCTGCATCTCGAAAACTGAAAACTGCACAACGAAAAAAACCTGCCCCCATCGTGCGATGGGGGCAGGTTTGCATCTGTGAACAAAAACTTAGTCGGTCACGTACGGCAGGAGGGCGATCTGACGCGCTCTCTTGATGGCCTCGGTGAGCTCGCGCTGATGCATCGCGCAGGTGCCGGTCGTGCGGCGCGGCAGGATCTTGCTGCGCTCGGACAGGAAGCGGCGAAGCTTCGCGGTGTCTTTGTAGTCGATATAAGTGCACTTGTCCACACAGAACTGGCAAACTTTTCTGCGTTTGCGGTTCTTGCTCTTATCTCTATCAAAAGCCAAGACTGTAATCCTCCTTTATCAAAATCAGAACGGCAGGTCGCCGTCATCGTCGTCCAGCTCGGAAAAAGCGCTGCCGCCCTGGGGGACATTGTCATATCCGCCATAGCTGCCGCGGTGAGCCGGTGCCGATGCGCTCGGCGCTGCCGGACGAGGCGCATCGCCGCCGTCGCGGCGCTTGCTCTCGCCGAAGTAGACATTGTCCGCTACGACCTCCGCGCTGCGGCGCTTGCCGCCTTCACGGTCGGTCCAGTCGCGGATCTGCAGACGGCCGCTCACGGCGGCCATGCTGCCCTTGGTGAAGTACTTGGAGACGAACTCCGCCGTGCTTCTCCAGGCGACAATGTCGATGAAGTCCGTCTGCTTCTCGCCGCCGTCACGACCGCCGAAATCACGGTCGACCGCCAGCGTAAACGAAGCCACGGGGATCTGGGACTGGGTATAACGAAGCTCGGGGTCACGGGTCAGACGGCCCATGAGCACAATGTGGTTCAGCATTGCCGTGCCTCCTTATTCCGGGCGACGGGTGATCAGGGAGCGGAGAATACCGTCCGTGATGCCCAGCACACGGTCCAGCTCGGCCGGGAAATCCGGACCGCTGGTGAACTTGACGAGCACGTAGTAGCCCTCAGAAATGTAGTTGATCTCGTAAGCGAGCTTGCGCTTACCCATCTCCTCCATTTCCTCCAGCGTGCCGTTCTGCTCGACAAGCGCCTTGAACTTCTCGACGACTGCTGCAGTCTCTTCCTCCGACAGATTGGGGTTGATGATATACATCAGTTCGTACTTTTCGGTGGTTTTTGCCATTTCAGTTGCACCTCCTTCTGGTCTAGTGGCCCTCATCTCCAATGAGAGCAAGGATCACCCGCGTCAATACGCAGGCCATATTATTATACCTGAAAAACCGGGAAAGTCAATCCTTTTTTGCACTTTCCGGCGTATCGAGCACGTGTACGTTCATCTGCGGATAGGACATGGACACACCGTGGGCGTCAAACGCCGCGCCGACGGCCTCCATGAGGTCATAATATACGGTCCAGTAGTCGGCCGTTTTGCACCAGACGCGCACCGTGTACTCGATATTGCTCTCCCCGTAGCCCGACACGCGCACGAACGGCTCCGGCTCCGGCAGGATGCCGGGCACGAGCGACACGGCGTTGTGCAGCGCCGCCTTCACCTGCTCCGGACGGCAGGTATAGTCCGCGCCGAACGTCAGGTCCACGCGCCGCTGCGACTCTCGGTTATAGTTGACGATCTTGGACGCCGAGAGGTCGCTGTTGGGCACATAAATGTCCTTATTGTCCAGCGTGCACAGCTGCGTGTAGATCAGGCCGATGTCCTTGACGGTGCCGCTCACGTCGCCGGCCTCGATGAAATCACCGTCCTCGAACGGCCGCGTGAGCAGGATGGTGATGCCGCTCATGGCGTTGGACAGGCAGTTTTGCACCGAGAGCGACAAAGCCAGGCCGAGCAGGCTGAACACGGCCAGCAGCGCCGTGACGTTAAAGCCGAGACTGTCGGCCACAATGAGGATGGCCATGAACTCCAGCGCGATCTTGAGCACCTTGAGGATGAACCGGCTCAGGCTCTCCGACAGGCGCGAGTGCGCCGAGATGCGCCGCGCGACGCGCATGACGAGCCAGATGACGAGCACGCAGATCACGAGCGTGACGGCGGAGGTGATGAGCTTTTCGAGCGTGAGACTGCCGAGGCTGAAGCCGATGGCGTTGTTCACATCCTCGATGCTGTCTTTCGTGGATTCGAGCGCGTTCTGATAGGTGTCCGTATTCAAATGGCGGTCTCCCCTTTCGTGTGGGATTCGATCTTGTATTTAGTATACGCCATACACCGCCGGTTTTCAACACGTTCCGGCGGGCGGGGTGTTGGAGAAGGATGTGTGCGTGCCATGGTGTCCGAAAATACCGCACTTCAAAGCAGTGCGGGAACTTCCGTTCTCTGAGCGGCAGGGGCGCTCGATGGGGCAAGGCACCCGCGGATGGAGTGGCGCCTTTTTGCACTTTTAAGCGCAAAAAGGCGGGGCTGAGATCAGCCCCGCCTGCGTGGGTAGGTAAACTTATGCCTCGTCGTAGAGCTTCTTGAGCTTGAGCAGGTGCTCGTAGCGGGCCTTGGCGTTGTCCTCAGACTTCGCGAACAGCTCCTCGGCGCGATCCGGGAACTCGTTGGTCAGGCGGGCGTAGCGCGCCTCGTTCATGAGGAAGTCGCGGTAGCCGCCGGCCGGCTCCTTACTGTCGAGCGCGAAGGGCTTTTCAGCGGACGGATCGTAACGGAACAGGTTCCAGTAGCCGCAGTCGACCGCACGCTTCATCTCGCCCTGGCAGTTGGTCATGCCGCCCTTCTTGATGCTGTGCATCTCGCAGGGGGCGTAGCCGATGATCAGGGACGGGCCGTGGTAAGCTTCCGCTTCCTTGATGGCCTTGATGGTCTGCGCCGGGTTGGCGCCCATGGCGACCTGCGCCACGTAGATGTAGCCATAGCTCATGGCGATCTCGGCAAGGCTCTTGCTCTTGAGCTCCTTGCCGGCAGCCGCGAACTGCGCGACCTGACCGATGTTGGAGGCCTTGGACGCCTGTCCGCCGGTGTTGGAGTAGACCTCGGTGTTGAAGACGAACACGTTCACGTCCTCGTCCTGCGCCAGGACATGGTCCAGGCCGCCGAAGCCGATGTCATATGCCCAGCCGTCGCCGCCGAAGATCCAGCAGCTCTTCTTGTTGAGGAAGTCCTTGTTGGCCATGACGCGCTGGTAGCGCTCGCAGTCACAGGCGGGCTTGGCCTCCATCACAGCGAGGAACTCCGCCGTGGCGGTCTGGTTGGCCTCGCCGTCGTTATAGGTCTCGAGGTACTTCTTCGCAGCCGCGACCTTGGCGGGATCCTTGCCGTTTTCGGCGATGTAGCGGATGTCCTCCGCCAGATCGTCACGGATCTTCTTCTGGCCGAGGTACATGCCGAGGCCGTGCTCCGCGTTATCCTCGAACAGGGAGTTGGCCCAGGCGGGACCCTTGCCTTCCTTGTTGACGGTGTACGGGCTGGTGGCAGCCGGGCCGCCCCAGATGGACGAGCAGCCGGTCGCATTGGAGATCATCATGTGATCGCCGAACAGCTGCGTGATCAGGCGGGCATAGCTCGTCTCGGCGCAGCCGGCGCAGGAGCCGGAGAACTCGAGCATGGGCTGCCGGAACTGGCTGCCCTTGACGGTGAAGTCCTGAAGTTCCTTCTTCTCGGCGACCTTGGCGACCATGTAGTCGAACACGGGCTGCTGATCTTCCTGGCTCTCGAGCGGCTGCATCGTCAGCGCGCCGACCGGGCAGACGTGCGTGCAGACGCCGCAGCCCATGCAGTCGAGCGGGGAGATGGCCATGGAGAACTTGTAAACGCCCTTGCCGGCGCCGACCTTGAAGTCGACTGCCTTGGTCTGCGCGGGCGCGGCGGCCAGCTCGTCGGCAGTGAGCGCGAACGGGCGGATGGTCGCGTGCGGGCAGACATAGGCGCACTGGTTGCACTGGATGCACTTGGCACTGTCCCACTCGGGCACGGAGACGGCCACACCGCGCTTCTCATACGCGGAGGCGCCGAGCTCGAACGAGCCGTCGGCGTGATCGACGAACGCGGAGACCGGCAGGCTGTCGCCGTCCATCTTGTCGACCGGAGTGAGGATGTCGCGCACCATCTTGACGGTGGCCGGACGGCCGGTCAGCTCCTTGGCGGGCGCTTCGTCCACGGCGTCGGCCCAGTCGGCCGGAACGTCGATCTTCACATACGCGGTCGCGCCGAGGTCGATGGCCTTGTAGTTCATCTCGACGACGTCCTCGCCCTTCTTCATGTAGGAAGCCTTGGCTTTCTCCTTCATGTAGCGGATGGCGTCCTCTTCCGGCATGATCTTCGCCAGGGAGAAGAACGCGGACTGCAGGATGGTATTGTTGCGCTTGCCCATGCCGATCTTGATGGCCAGGTCAATGGCGTTGATCGTGTAGAGCTGGATGTTGTTGCGGGCAATGTAGCGCTTGGCGGAAGCGTCCAGATGGTGGCTGAGCTCCTCGGGCGTCCACTCGCAGTTGATCATGAACACGCCGCCCGGCTTGACATCCTGGACCATCTTGAAGCCCTTGGTGATGTAGGACGGGTTGTGGCAGGCCACGAAGTCGGCCTTATTGATATAGTACGGGCTCTTGATCTCGTGATCGCCGAAGCGCAGGTGGCTGATGGTCACGCCGCCGGTCTTCTTCGAGTCGTACTGGAAGTAGGCCTGCACGTATTTATCGGTGTGGTCGCCGATGATCTTGATGGAGTTCTTGTTCGCGCCGACGGTGCCGTCGCCGCCGAGACCCCAGAACTTGCAGGCGATGGTGCCCGCAGGGGAGGTGTCGGGCGCGTCATGCTCCGGCAGGGAGAGGTTGGTCACGTCATCGACGATGCCGATGGTGAACTGACGCTTCGGCGTGTCGCGCTTGAGCTCTTCGTAGACCGCGAACACGGAGGACGGCGGGGTATCCTTGGAGCCGAGGCCGTAGCGGCCGCCGGTGACGACGATGTCATTGCGGCCGGCGTTGGCCAGCGCGGTGACGACGTCGAGGTACAGGGGCTCGCCCTGTGCGCCGGGCTCCTTCGTGCGGTCGAGCACGGCGATCTTCTTGCAGGTCGCCGGGATGGCCGCGATGAGCTTGTCGGCACGGAACGGACGGTACAGGCGGACCTTCACGAGGCCGACCTTCTCGCCGTGGGCATTGAGGTAGTCGATGACCTCCTCGGCCACGTCGCAGATGGAGCCCATGGAGATGATGACACGGTCAGCATCCGGAGCGCCATAGTAGTTAAAGAGCTGGTAGTTGGTGCCGAGCTTGGCATTGATCTTGCCCATGTACTCCTCGACCAGCTCCGGCACGGCGTCATAATACTTATTAGACGCCTCACGGTTCTGGAAGAAGATATCGCCGTTTTCGTGGCTGCCGCGCATCTGCGGATGCTGCGGGTTCAGGCCGCGCTGACGGAAGGCATTGACCGCATCCATGTCGACCATCTCGGCCAGATCGTCATAATCCCAGACGGCGATCTTCTGGATCTCGTGCGAGGTACGGAAGCCGTCAAAGAAGTTCAGGAACGGAACGCGGCCCTTGATGGCGGCCAGATGCGCCACGGGGGACAGATCCATAACTTCCTGCACGTTGCCCTCAGCGAGCATGGCAAAGCCGGTCTGGCGGCAGGCCATGACGTCGGACTGATCGCCGAAAATGGACAGCGTGTGCGACGCGAGCGCGCGGGCCGTCACGTGGAACACGGCCGGGAGCAGCTCACCTGCCATCTTGTACATGTTCGGGATCATGAGCAGCAAGCCCTGAGAGGCGGTGTACGTCGTGGTCAGGGCACCGGCATTCAGCGAACCGTGGACAGCGCCGGCTGCGCCGGACTCTGCCTGCATTTCCTGCACACGGACCTTCGTGCCGAAGATGTTCTTGCGGCCGGCAGCGGCCCACTGATCGACCAGGTCGGCCATCGGGCTCGACGGGGTGATCGGGTAAATGGCAGCCACTTCCGTAAAGGCGTAGGACACGTGGGCGGCAGCGTTGTTGCCGTCCATGGTAACGAGCTTTCTTGCCATAAACTTCATCTCCTATTTCTCTTATATGTTATCCTATATTCGTGCAATGGGCACCTATCCGCCCATTCACGTCAATATGATAACACAGTTTCAAAAAAACGTAAATAATAGTTTTTTGATTCTAGTTTCATTTTTCGAAACGCAACTATTGAAAACGTGCAAGTTTCCGGGTGAAAACCGGCGTTTTCACGGAAAATGTCCAGTTTTTTCGCTAATTTTTCGCTTGTGATTTCTCACCTATTGTTATATAATATATCACTGCTGTTAAGAAAGGGGCTGTCTACATGGTCAAAATCGAACAATCGAATGGCACCATCAGCATCACCAACGAAGTATTCACCAACCTTGCAGGCGACGCCGCGACCAGTTGCTTCGGCGTGAAGGGCATGGTCGGCCGCAGCAAAGACAGCGGACCGTTCCAGCTCCTGCGCCGCGAATCCATGTCCAAGGGCGTCAACGCCACGTTCGCCGATGACGGCAGCATCTCGCTGGAGCTGCACATTGCGGTCGATCACGGCGTGAACATTTCCGCGCTTGCCCACAGCATCATCAACGAGGTCAGCTACAAGGTCAATCAGGCCACCGGCGTGCCCGTTGCGCGCGTGGACGTGTACGTGGACACCATGTTCCTCGATTAAGCAGGAACTTCGCACCGCTTCCCTCCCGGGAGCCGCGCTTCCGGGCCATTTTCATTCCCCCTGTCGGAGGTGTACAGATTTGAGAGAGATCATTGATGCCGCAGCGCTTCGGGAAATGCTCCTGTGCGCGAACGCGGCACTGGAAGAAAACAAACAGAAGATCAACGAGCTCAACGTCTTCCCCGTTCCGGACGGCGATACCGGCACGAACATGAGCCTGACGATGAACTCGGCCGCCATCGAGCTCGGCCGCAAGCAGACCGAGACCGTCGGCGCCGTGGCCGACTGCGCCGCGAGCGCGCTGCTGCGCGGTGCGCGCGGCAACTCCGGCGTCATTTTGTCGCTGCTGTTCCGCGGGATCGCCAAGTCCCTCAAGGGCCGCGAGACCGCGACCGCCGCGGAATTTGCCGCCGCCGTCTCCGCCGGCGTGGACGCCGCCTACAAGGCCGTCATGAAGCCGGCCGAGGGCACGATCCTCACCGTCAGCCGTCTGGGCGCGCAGGCCGCCGTGGCCTTCGCCAAGGACAGCACGGACTTTGAGGGCATGCTCGACGCGCTGCTCGTCGCCGCGCGCGAGGCGCTGGCCGACACGCAGAACATCAACCCCGTGCTGCGCCGCGCAGGCGTGGTCGATGCCGGCGGCGAGGGCTTCGTGCTCGTCATGGACGCCATGCTCGGCTATCTGCAGGGCCGCACCGCCGCCCCCGTGACCGCCGCCGCTCCGGCTGCCGCCCAGGCGCCGAAAGAGGGCGCGGACTTCTCCGAGTTCGACACCGGCGAGATCACGTTCGGCTACTGCACGGAGTTCATCGTCGCGCGCGAGAACAACAAGAGCCCGGAGCTCCTGCGCTCGTTCCTGAAGAATCTCGGCGACTGCGTCGTCGTGGTGGATGACGATGAGATCATCAAGGTGCACGTGCACACGAACGTGCCCGGCGAGGTGCTGACCGAGGCGCTGACCTACGGCCCGCTCCAGACCGTGAAGATCGAGAACATGCGCAACCAGCACACCGCGCTCTCCGGCAAGGAGGATGCTCCCGAAGCCGCCGCCGAGACGGAGGCCGAGCCCGAAGTGGCCAAGCCCGAAAAGCAGTTCGGCGTCGTGGCCGTGTCTGCCGGTGAGGGCATGGCCAACCTCTTCCGCGAGCTGGGCGTGGACCGCGTCGTCACCGGCGGCCAGACCATGAACCCCTCCACGGAGGACATCCTCACCGAGGTCAACAAGACCCCGGCGGAGGTCGTGTTCGTGCTGCCGAACAACAAGAACATCATCATGGCCGCCCAGCAGTGCATCCCGCTGTCGGACAAGAAGGTCATCGTCATCCCGACCAAGACCGTACCGCAGGGCATCACCGCGATGCTCTCGTTCGACCCGGCGAGCGCCGAGGACGTCATCGAGGCGGAGCTGAGCGCTGCGATCGAGAGCGTGCACACCGCGCAGATCACCTACGCCGCGCGCGACTCCGACTTTGACGGCCACGACATCCACAAGGGCGAGTATCTGGCGCTGATGGACGGTGCGCTGCTCGGCAGCGACGCCAACCTCGATAAGATACTGACCAAGATCGCCGACGCCGCGAACGACCTCGACCCCGAGATCGTCTCCATCTACTACGGCGAGGACGTGCAGGGCGACGCCGCCCAGCACGCGGCCGACCTGCTCGGCGAGCGCCTGCCGATGGCGGACGTGAACGTCGTCAACGGCGGTCAGCCAGTGTATTACTACATGATCTCGTTTGAATAAAACATGCACTATAGCAAACCGCCCCGGTTTTCACCGGGGCGGTTTGCTCTTTGTGTTCGGTTTTATCGCTCCTGCGCGCGGATGAGATTCTTGTAGAAATCGACCGCGCCTGGCAGGCAGCTGTACTCGATGTTCTCATTGATGCCATGCATGCCCTTCATCTGCTCCGGGCCGTAGATCACGGGGGCGAAGCGCACGCAGCTGTCGCAGATCTCCTGATAGAAGTGTGCATCCGTCGCGCCGGTCATGACATAGGGGCTGACGGGCAGGCCGGGGAACGTCTCGCCGATGACCCGCTCCACCTGGCGGAACGCCTCGCCGTGGATGTCCACGGGCTCGGAGTAGTCGTTCGTGTGCACGACCTCCATCTCCAGACCGTGCTTTTCGGCGAGCCGGCGGATGATGGCAAGGCTCTCCTGCTCGCCCTGATGCGGGATGAAGCGCATGTTCGCACCCAGCGTCGCCTCCTGCGGCAGGACGTTGTACGCGTCCGAGCCGGACTGCATCGTGAACGCGATCGTCGTGCGCAGCATGGCCCCCGCCTGCGCCGACACACGCGGCAGCACGACCTTCATCAGCGGGGCAAACAGCCAGAGGTTGCCCATCACGAGCCGCAGGCCGAACGGTGCATACGGCGCCAGACGCGTGAACATGGCCGTGACCTCGGGCAGGAACTTCTTGCGAAACGGCGCGTGCTTTTCCACATCCGTCACGAACGCGGACAGGCGCGCGATGGGGGTGTTCGCCGTCGGGGCACTGGCGTGACCGCCGGTGCTGCGGGCAGTGAACTTCACGTCCGCCTTGCCCTTTTCGAACACGCCGACCATGGCGAAGTTGCCGGGGATGCCGCCGATCGGCTCGGTGATGATGCCGCCGCCCTCATCGCAGACGAGAAACGGCCGCACGCCGCGGCGCTTGAGCTCGGCGACGAGCTTTGGCGCGCCGTCGCCCGCCCACTCTTCCGTACAGGACGAGGCGATGTAGACATCGTTGGCCGGCTCGTATCCGGCGGCGAGCAGCTCCTCGACCGCCTGGAAAAACGCCATGACCGAGCACTTGGTATCCGACGCGCCGCGGCCCCAGACCTTGCCGTCGGCAATGTCGCCGGAAAACGGCGCATGCGTCCACGTGCCCTCGGCGGGCACGACGTCCTGATGGCTCATGAGCACGATCGGACGGTCGTGCGCCCGGCCCGGCCAGTAATAGAGCAGATTGCCGTCAATGTCCGTGCGCGCGAGCTTTTCATGCACAAGCGGGAAGAGCTCGGCCAGCAGCGCGTGGAAACGCTCGAACTTTTCCGGCTCACGGACATTGGCGTGCGACGTGGTGTCGCACCGGATCATGGCCGAGAGCTTCTCGGCGTAGGCCATGGCGCGGTCGGGATCCGGCTGCGGCTGATAGGCGGACGTTTTGCGCGGTGTGAGCGCGGCGTGCGCCGCGGCCGCCCCCAGCGGGGCCAGCGGTGCGAGCGCGAGATAACCGGGACGGAATTTCATTTGACATCTGCCTCCTTTTTCTGCTTGCGGTACATGCTGTAGGCAATGCCGATGGCCAATGCGCCGCTCGGAATGATCATGAAGCTCGTGGAACCCGTCAGCGACGGGACGAGCATGAACAGCAGGCTCATCACGACCAGCGGAGCGACGGCGACCTGCACGTTCTTGCGGAAGTACTGATACGCCATCGCGCCGAAGAGCGCCGGGACGACATTGGCAAACGCCGGCTGGAGCACGGGGCTCTGCAGCACGGGCTGCAGCGGCACGAGCAGCGCCACGCCGAGCGCGAGCACGACGATGGTCACGAGCGAGGATGTCGCGATCGAGAGCGTCGAGATGATCTCGTTTTCGGCCGTGCCGGTCTTGGTGCCAACAATGTCACGCGCGTTGACCGCGCACGGGATCTTCATGTTGATGAGGTTGCCGGTGATGAAGGCGAGGTAGCCGCCGCCGGCGCCGAGCATGGGCGTGTAGATGAGAAACTCCGCCACGCTGCTGACCGTCCACACGAGGCCGACGGACAAAAAGCCCTTGGCCACGGCGCCCATGTCGGGCATGGCGCCGAGGAACGTGCCGATGAGAAACGGCGCGCCGACGAGCAGCACGAGCGTGATCGCGCTCACGATGCGGCCGAGGACGTGCGTCCGGCGGTTAAACTGTTCGAGATATGCTTTGCGTTCGGTTTCGTTCATGATGTCCCCTCCTTACAGCCGCACGAGCACGGCCGCCGCCATGCCGATGAGCATACTGCCGGCGATGGAGAAGCTCTCCAGCCAGGCCATGTTCTTTTTCTCCGCCAGATACACGAACAGCGCCATCACCGCCGCCGACACGGCCACGACGATCAGCGGCGTCCAGTCGCCGGCGCAGGTGAACAGCCCCTCGCCGGACACGAACGCGCCGATGTAGCTGCCGATGTACGCGCACACGAGGCCGATGAACATGGCCGTCATGGCGCTGTCGCCAAAGCCGACGCCGGAGGCAGACCTGGCCCCGTCGTTGCCAAGGCGCTTGAGGTAGCGCTTATTGAAGAAGATCGACAGGATCATGCCCCACATGATGCAGATGCTCATAAGCAGGGCGATCGTCGTGAAGCCCTGCGGCGTCATCTCGGCAGCAGACAGGGCGTGCATGCCGACCTGCTCAGCCGCGGCCTGGGCGACCTGCGTCTCATAGTGCAGCGCGCCGATGACGGACAGGCGCAGCCACGGCCACGGCGTGCCGAGGCTGCCGGACAGGGCGATGACGCCGAGCAGGATGCCCACGCTCGGCAGGACCGAGAACGTGGCGCTCGACGTGATGGCGCGCTTCATACGCGCGGGGTCGATGCCGATGGCAAGACCCGCGCGGTAAGAGCGCACGAGGAAAATGACGCACACCACCGCAACGAACGCGATAATGCCGCCGCAGATCGCGTACATGGGTACGCTGTTGAGCTGGGCTAAGATGTTGTTCATAGACGTTTCTCCTCTCCGGCAGGTGCCGGTCTCTATATGGAAAAACCCGCATGGCAGCGCCATGCGGGCTTTTCACAGCTTATTGCGCGCCGCCGACCGGCCCGGACACGGCCGGGCGGATGTTGGATGCGGTCAGATAGGACTGGAACAGCAGCATGCCCGCGATGGCCGTCAGCATGAGCTGCTGCCCGCCGGTGCGGTCATCCGGCAGTGCCGTGATGCACAAAAAGGCCGCAAACTGGCTCCAGAAAATGCTCCGGATCGCCTTCGGGCGGCCGTAGGCAAAGCCGGCGAGCTCATAAAACGCGATGAGCGCGGCACACAGCGCCAGGATCTCGACCGCATAGGCGGAGATGGTGGGGTTGATGATGTTGACCTTATAGCTCACGATCAGCCAGAACACAAGCAGCACGATCGGCATGGACGCACACACGACGGTGCCGGAGGTCGTCTCCCCGTCCCCGATCGAGAGCATCTGCCAGATGAACGCCGCCCCCGTCACGATCGTGAGCGCAGCCAGCACCCGCTGCAGCCCGGGCGACGAGAGCGTGCCGGAGCTGATCATCAGCCAGGCGCCGCCGACCGCCAGCAGCGCGCCGAGCACGACGCCGCCGATGGTGCGCACGCGCGGCGCCGCGACAAAGGCCGCAGGAAGCGAATCCGGAAAGCTGGTGTGCGGCTGGTTTTTCATCCGGAAGCAGACCACGGCCAGCACGACCGCGGCGATGACGATCATCAGCGCGACGGCATACGGCCAGATGCTGCCGCGCACGGCGAGGCCGGTCTCAGCTTCAAAACAGACCTGATCCTGCAGCCAGCGGAAAAAGGTCCCGAACGCTGCCAGCACAGCCGTGCAGCAGCAGATTACCCAAGCATTTTTGCGCATAACAAACTACCTGTCCCAATACATATTGAATAGACTTATTTTATACTGATTTCCCCCCTGCGTCAAGGCGCAAAACGCCCCCGCAGGGCAGAAAGGAGGCGGCGCGCGTGCGCAAAGTTTTCCTGCTGTCGCTGCTGCTCGTGGTGCTCTCGCTCGTGATCCCGTTGCTCGTGGTCACGCTCAGCCCCGCGCCGGAGCCTGCGGCGCAGCCCGTCCCGTCCGTGACGGCGTCAGCCGCCGTCGCACCCGACAGCGAAACGGCCATCACGGCGCTCAGCGGCGGCGCGCTCGTCGAGACGACGATGGCCGACTGGCTGCCCGGCGTTGTAGCCGCCGAGATGCCCGCGTCCTTCGCGCCCGAGGCGCTGCGGGCGCAGGCGGTCGCCGCGCGCACGTACATCCTCCAGCGCGTGCGCGGCGGCGCGGCCAACCACCCGGAGGCCGGCGTCTGCGACCAATACACCTGCTGCTGCGCGCGCAAGGACGACGCCGCGCTGCGCGAACAATGGGGCGCAGACTACGCGCGCAACATGGCGCACATCCGCCAGGCCGTGACCGACACGGACGGGCAGTACCTCACCTACGGCGGGCAGCTCATCCGCGCGGTGTTCCACGCCTCGTCCGCCGGGGCGACCGAGAGCAGCGCCGCGCTCTGGAGCGGCGACGCGCCGTATCTCGTGAGCGTATCCTCCCCCGAGACGGCGCAGGACGTGCCGAACTACGTCTCGATGGCCGAGATCGCGGCCGACGCCGTGCGCACGGCCGTACGCGACCGCTATCCGGACTGCGTGCTCGGCGACGACCCGGGCACATGGTTCGGCACGCCGGTGCTCGATGACAGCGGCCGCGTGTCAAGCATCCCCGTCGGCTCCGAGACGCTCACGGGCGCGCAGGTGCGCGCGCTCTTTTCCCTGCGCTCGGCGGCGTTTTCCGTCGCGTACGGCGGCGGGACGTTCACCTTCACCGTCACGGGCAGCGGCCACGGCGTCGGCATGAGCCAGTACGGCGCGAACGTCATGGCCCTGCGCGGCAGCGGGTATGCCGACATTCTCGCGCACTACTACCCCGGCACGACGCTCATCCGTGCGGAGGGGTAGACGCAAAAAAAGAGACGTTCTTTGAACGTCTCTTTTCTTTGTTTATCGTGCGTTTACTTCTGCATCGTGGCATCCGTGTACGTGTTTTCGTCCACATAATAGACCGTCACATCCGCGGTGGCCAGCAGCACGCCCTCAGCGTTGAACACTTCCGCCACGGCAAGACCGGTCGTACGGCCTTCCTTGACGACACGGCCGTGCGCTATGAGCTTTGGCGTGTCCTTGGCCGGACGCAGGAAGTGAATACTGCTGTCGAGCGTCACGGTGATGCGCCCGCCGGTGCGCGCAGCGACGCCGGTCGCCACATCGCAGAGCGTGAAAATCAGCCCGCCATGGGCCATGTTGAGCGGGTTCATGCCGTCCTGCGTCATTTCGACCTCCACGACGCTGGTGCCTTCGCCGACCTCGGTGACAACGACGTGATTGTGCGAATTGAAGCCTTCAAATTGATTGTAACGAAACGGATCGAGATAAATTGCCTTGTTTTCCTCCTGGGTATTTTGTGCCATGTTGGGGTACGCCTCCGTCCAGATTGCATTCAGGGGGTTATCGTACCACGTTCGCGCATTTTCGTCAAAACAATTTTTCCGTCGCGCACCTCCGCCGTCACGACATCGCCCTGCCGGAGCGTGCCGTCGAGCAGCATGCCCGCCGCCTGGTCGGCAATCGTGCTCTGGATGGCCCGGCGCAGCGGCCGCGCACCGTACACAGGGTCATACCCCGTCGCCGAGAGCGCGTCGAGCGCCGCATCCGGCACCTGCAGCTCCACGCCCGCGCGCTCCATGCGCGTGTTGACCGTGCCGAGGAGCTTTTGCGCGATCTGGCGGATATTGGTGCGCGTGAGCTTGTGAAAGACGATGATGTCGTCCACGCGGTTGAGAAACTCCGGCCGGAACGTCTTTTTCAGGTCGGACATGACCATGCTGCGGATCTCGGCGTCCGTGCGCCCGGTGCCCTCGCCCGTCTGCTGCGTGAAGCCGAGGCTGCGGCGGCTGTCCGTGATGGCCTTTGCGCCGACGTTCGAGGTCATGACGACGACCGCGTTGCGGAAATTCACCTTCCGCCCGAGCGAATCCGTGAGCTGGCCGTCCTCCATGACCTGCAGCAGGAGGTTGAACACATCCTCGTGCGCCTTTTCGATCTCGTCGAAGAGCACGACGGAATACGGCTTGCGGCGCACCTTTTCCGTGAGCTGGCCGCCCTCCTCGTGGCCGATATAGCCCGGGGGCGAGCCGATGAGCCGCGAGACGCTGTGCCGCTCCATATATTCCGACATGTCCACGCGGATGAGCGCCTTCTCGTCGCCGAAGAGCGCCTCAGCCAGCGCGCGGCAGAGCTCCGTTTTGCCGACGCCGGTCGGCCCGAGGAAGAGAAAGCTGCCGATCGGCCGGTTCGGGTCGCCGAGGCCGACGCGGCTGCGGCGGATCGCGTTCGAGACCGCGTGCACAGCCTCCTCCTGTCCGACGACGCGGCGGCGCAGCGACGTCTCCATCTGCAGCAGCTGCTTACTCTCGCTCGAGGTGATGCCCGCGACCGGGATGCCCGTCCAGAGCGAGACGATCTCTGCCACATCCTCACCCGTCACGGCGCGCACGGGGCCGGTGTGCGTCTGTTCCCACTGACTGCGCAGCTGCTCGAGCTCCATGCGCAGCTTCTGCTCGCGGTCGCGCAAGCGGGCCGCGCGCTCGAAGTCCTGCGCGCGCACGGCGCTCTCCATGTCCGCGGTCGTGTTCGTCAGCTGCATCTCCAGCGCGTGCACCCGCTCCGGCTGCACGAGCGCCTGCATGCGCACGCGCGAGGCCGCCTCGTCCACGAGGTCGATGGCCTTATCCGGCAGCCAGCGGTCGCCGATATAGCGCACGGAGAGCGTGATGGCCTTGCGCAGCGCGTCGTCCGTGATGTGCAGGCGGTGGTGCGCCTCGAGCCGCTCACGCAGGCCGCGCAGGATCAGCAGGCTCTGCTCGGGCGTGGGCTCGGCAATGCGCACGGGCTGAAAGCGCCGCTCGAGCGCCGCGTCCTTTTCGATATACTTGCGGTACTCCTCGAGCGTCGTCGCGCCGATGATCTGCAGCTCGTCGCGCCCGAGCGCGGGCTTGAGGATGTTCGCCGCATCGATCGCGCCCTCGGCCGAGCCCGCGCCGACGATCGTGTGCAGCTCGTCGATGAAGAGGATGACGTTGCCCGCGCGCTGCACCTCGTGCAGGACACACTTGACGCGCTCTTCAAAGTCGCCGCGGTACTTCGTGCCCGCGAGCATGGCCGTCAGGTCCACGCTCACGATGCGCTTGTTTTGCAGGTCCTCGGGCACGTTGCCGTCCGAGATGCGCTGCGCCAGCCCCTCGGCCACCGCCGTCTTGCCGACGCCGGGCTCGCCGATGAGCACGGGGTTATTCTTGCTGCGGCGCGAGAGAATCTGGATGGCACGCTCGATCTCCCGGTCGCGGCCGATGACCGGGTCCATCTTCCCACCAGCGGCCAGCTCCGTGAGGTCGCGGCCGTACTGGTCGAGCGTTTTCGTGTCGACGGCTCGGCGCGTCTGGGACCGCGGCGTCGACTGCTGCGGCCGGGGCTTATACTCCGGCCGGCCGAACACGTCCATGATGTCCGTGTAGATCTTGTTCAGGTCGCCGCCGGACGCCACGATGATGCGCGCGCCGGCGCTGTCCGCCTCGCGGAGGATGCCCATGAGGATGTGCTCTGTGCCGACATAGCAGTGGCCGAGCCGGTTGGCGTCCTCAGCGGCCAGCTCGATGACGTGCCGCGCCCGGGGACTGAGCCCCTGCTCAGGCGCGCCGGGCACGCCGCGGCCGACCGTCTCCGTGACCATGCGCGTGAGCACGGCGTCCGTCAGCGCGTTGTCGGTCAGGATGCGGGCGCCGAGCCCCTCCCCCTCCCGGATGATGCCGAGCAGGAGATGCTCCGTGCCAACATAACTGTGCCCCATACCCATGGCTGCATCGTGCGCTTTTGTGATCGCCGTGGATGCCCGCTGTGTAAACCGTTCGCTGCCGCGCATAGATCGTTTGCCTCCTTCGCTGGTCATACGCCTCTATTATCGCCCGGACGGCACAAGGAAACTGCCGAATCCGGGAAGCTGATTTTTATTATTTCCACCCCTTCCTGTATTTTAATCAACACGCTTTTCCGAATTTCGAAAATGACGGTTGATTTTTCGGATTTTTGTGCTACAATGACTCCATGCCAGAGAAAGAGAAGTCTGGTCAAAAACATAGGAGGTAATTACAATGGCTTTTGTTATTGGCGACGATTGCGTCATGTGCGGCACCTGTGCTGCGAACTGCCCGGCTGAGGCGATTTCCGAGGGCAATGGCAAGTACGTCATCAACGCGGACAGCTGCATGGAGTGCGGCACCTGCGCTGCGAACTGCCCGGTGGGTGCGATCTCCGTCGACTGATTCGACCGAGAACAACGCAAACGGATGAGGCGATATGCTCCAGGCATATCGCCTCTATCTATTTCAAACGATTTCCGCGGAAGGAGCGTGTGCCATGCCCCCCTGCGTACAATATGACGATCTGTGGCCGGGCGGCCCGCGGTTTGCGCGCTCCGGCGCCGGGTTCGCCCTCGGTACGGACAGCGTGCTGCTGGCCGATTTTGCAGCCGACCGCCGCGTGCGCCGCTTTGCCGATCTCGGCTGCGGCGCCGGCGTGCTGACGGTGCTGCTGCTGCACGCGCTGCCGCAGGCGGCGGCCGTCGGCGTGGAGCTGCAGCCGGACGCGGCACAGCTGTGCCGCGGCAATCTCACCGCCAACGGTCTGGACAGCCGGGCGGAGATCCTCTGCGCCGACCTGCGCGAGCACCGCGCGGTGCTCCCGGCCGGACAGTTTGACCTCGTCGTGGCAAACCCGCCGTATTTCGCCGCGGGCAGCGGCTATACCTCGCCCGACCCCGTGCGCGCACACGCGCGCGACGAGCGCACCTGCACCATGCAGGACATCTGCACCGCCATGGCCTATCTCACGCGCTGGGGCGGCTCTGCCGCGCTCGTGCACCGGCCGGAGCGGCTGAGCGAGCTGCTGTGCGCGCTCACGGCCGCAGGGTTGGAGCCCAAGCGCCTGCGCACCGTGGCGCGCACGGCGGACGCTGCGCCCAGTCTCGTGCTGGTCGAGGCGCGCCGCGGCGGCAAGCCGGGGCTCAGAATCCTGCCGCCGCTGGCCCTGTGCGCGCCGGACGGCACGGACTCGGAAGAGATCCGCAGAATTTATCACAGGAGGGCATGACTATGAGCGGAACACTGTATCTGGTCGGCACGCCGATCGGCAACCTCGGCGACCTGTCCGTGCGCGCGCTCGAGACGCTGCGCAGTGCCGACTTCATCGCCGCCGAGGACACGCGCGTGACGGCGAAGCTACTCAACCATTTTGAGATCAAAAAACCGTGCGTGAGCTACTACGAGCACAACAAATACGCCAGCGGCGAGAAGATCGTCGCCCGCCTGCTCGCCGGCGAGACGTGCGCCCTCGTGACCGACGCCGGCATGCCCGCCATCTCCGACCCCGGCGAGGACATCGTGCGTCAGTGCGCCGAGCAGGGCATCGACGTGCAGGTCATCCCCGGCCCGTGCGCGGCCATCGCGGCGCTGGCCGTGTCCGGCCTGCCGACGCAGCAGTTTTGCTTTGAGGGCTTTCTCGCCGTGAGCGGCAAGACCCGGCGCGAGCATCTCGATCGCCTGCGCAATGAAACGCGCACGATGATCTTCTACGAGGCGCCGCACAAGCTGCTGCGCACGCTCTGTGACCTGCGCGACACGTTCGGCGGCGCGCGGGAGATCACGCTCGCGCGCGAACTCACGAAGCTCCATGAGCAGAAGCTGCGCACGACGCTCGACGGCGCGGTGGCCTACTTCACCGAGACGCCGCCGAAGGGAGAGTTCGTGCTCGTGCTGCGCGGCGCACCCGAGCGCTCGGAGCCGGCCGTCACGGCCGAGCAGGCGCTCGAGATCGTGGCGCGCTACCGCAGCGAGGGCCGCGCGCTCAAAGAGGCGTGCAAGCTCGCCGCGGCGGACACCGGCTTCGGCAAAAACGAGCTGTATCAGATGGCGCTCAACGCCTGAGCGACTGCTCACGATAAAAAAAGTCCCCTGACCGACGGTCAGGGGACTTTTTTGCTCCGTGCTCAGAGCTTCTCGTTCATGGCGCGGATGCAGTCGGGGCAGATGTTCTTGCCCTTGTAGTTGATGATGTCTTTCGCGTTATCACAGAAGATGCAGGCCGGCTGATACTTGCGCAGGATGATGGACTCGCCATCCACGAAGATCTCGATGCGGTCTTTTTCCTCGATGCCGAGGGTTCTTCTCAGCTCGATGGGGAGCACGATACGGCCCAGCTCGTCAACTTTTCTAACAATACCTGTAGACTTCATAGTAAAATGCCTCCAATACGAATGGGATAAATGAGAAGGATTCAATCAATCATTCATTTCAACACTTGCATTATACCAAGCGTTGACAAAATGTCAACAAATTCGCGCGAACTTGTCCAATGAATTGCGTTTTTCTACCATTTGCATATTTTGGCACGCGCCAGCATAATCTGTTTTGTGAATAATCACCGAAAATATAAAATTTTTTAAGAAAAACATGAACCAGAACGGAATCCGTACTTCGTCGTGCCGTATATGAAGAAAATCCGCATATTTCAAGGGGGTTTCAGGGTATTTCTTCCGCGTGAAAGGCCGATAAGCAGCTGGGATACGCACGCATTTTTTCAACAAACGGCATCTGGGGCAGCAAGCAAATGGGGAAAGGGTGAAATTTTCATGGCATTGACCTGGGTCTGGGTAGGCATGGTATGCATTGCGCTGATCTTCGGCGCGGCGACCGGACAGAGCGCGGCCGTCGGCGCGGCGGCAGCACAGGGCGTGCAGCAGGCGGTGACATTCTGTCTGACGGTGGGCGGCATGATCTGCCTGTGGTCGGGCGTGATGGAGGTCATGCGGAGCAGCGGCATCGCAGCCGGGCTGTCGAGACTGCTGCATCCGGTGCTGCGGCGGCTGTTTCCGCGCGCGTCGCGCGATGCGCAGACGCTCGACGCACTGAGCATGAACGTGAGCGCGAATCTGCTCGGCCTCGGCAACGCGGCGACGCCGGCCGGCGTGTGCGCCGCGCAGGCGATGGCGCGTGAGATCCGGGGCGACGCGGCCAGCGACGAGCTGTGCCTGCTGGTGGTGCTCAACACGGCGTCCATCCAGCTGCTGCCGGTCACAATCGCCGCAGTGCGCGAGGCTGCAGGCGCGGCTGTGCCGTTTGACATTCTGCCGGCCGTGTGGGTAACCTCCCTGTGCTCGGTCACGGTGGGGCTTCTGACCGGGAAAGGACTGGCGCGCATATGGCGGTGAGCGATGTGCTGGCGCTGACCGTCCCGGCGCTGCTGGCCGGTGTGGGGCTCTACGGCGCGCTGACGGGGACGGATGTCTTTTCCGCGCTGACGGCCGGAGCGCTCGACGGACTGAAAACCGTCGTGCGCATCTTCCCCGCCCTCGTGGCGCTGCTGGCAGCCGTGAGCATGCTGCGCGTCTCCGGGGCGCTCGACGCGCTCACGCGCCTGTGCGCGCCGGTGCTGGCGTGGCTCGGCATCCCGCCGGAGACGGCGATCCTCATGGTCGTGCGGCCCGTGAGCGGCAGCGGTGCGCTGGCCGCGGCGAGCGACATCATCGGCACCTACGGCCCCGACTCCCGCATTGGCCGCACCGCCGCCGTCATGCTCGGCTCGACCGAGACAACGTTCTACGTGCTGGCCGTGTATTTCGGCGCCTGCGGTGTCCGGCGCAGCCGCTGGGCCATCCCCGCCGCCATCGCCGCCGACCTGACCGGCTTTCTCGTGGCCGCCGCGCTCGTGCGCTGGATCTGGGGTACATAGCGCCGCCGACAAATTGCACAAAAGCATCTATCCGGACTGATATTTTTTTGACAAAACGCCTATTTTGCAAAAAATCGCACTTTTCACTTTACAACGCTGCACGAATGTGTTATAAAATAATCACGTTAGTTAATAAATTAACCCAACATTCTTCCGATTTCTTTCTTTTCTCTTCTTATTTTTGCTCTCTCGACAGCAGCGTGTCGCCACTCTCCGGCGGCACGCTGTTGCCGTTTCCGGACGGCAGCAAAAAAACGCCCTCCCCCGCGTGTGCGGTGGGAGGGCATTTGCATGTCTCAGAATTCCGATCACATTTTTTCCGGTGCGGTCACGCCGATGATGCCGAGGCCGATCTCGAGCACGCGGCGCGTCGCATCGGCCAGCTTCAGGCGGGCGTCGCGCACGGCGGGCTCCGCGTCCTTGATGCGGCAGACATTGTAGAACCGGTGGAAGCGTGCAGCCAGCTCCGTCACGTAGCGGTTGATACGGCTGGGATCGTAGTCGCGCGCGGCGAGGTGGATCTCCTCCGGGAGCATGGCGAGCTGCTTGATGAGCTCGCGCTCCTGCGGTGTTGTGAGCAGAGCCGCATCCACATCCGCCGCGGCAGGCACGGCGCAGCCGGCCTCCGCCATGGCGGCGAGCAGCGTACAGATGCGCGCGTGCGCGTACTGGACGTAGTAGACGGGGTTTTCGCTGTCCTGCCGGATGGCGAGGTCGAGGTCAAACTCCAGATGCGAGTCCGGCTTGGCGTTGAAGAAAAAGCGGCAGGCGTCCACGCCGATCTCGTCCATGAGGTCCGCGAGCGAGAGCGCCTTGCCCGTGCGCTTGGAGACCTTGACGATCTCGTCGCCGCGCATGAGGCGCACCATCTGCATGATGAGGAAGTCGAGTTTGCGTCCCTCAAGGCCGAGCGCGGGCGCGCGCATGGTCGCAGCGAAGCGGATGGCGTGGCCGTGGTGGTCGGCGCCCCAGACATCGATGACGCGGTCAAAGCCGCGCTCGATAAATTTGTTGCGGTGGTAGGCGATATCGACCGCGTAGTACGTATAAAACCCGTTCGAGCGGCGCAGAACCTCGTCCTTGTCGGCACCGAGGTCGGTGTTGCGCAGCCAGAGCGCGCCGTCTTTTTCATACGTCAGGCCGGCGTCCACGAGCAGCTGCACCGTCTCGGCCACGTAGCCGGAGCTGTGCAGGCTGCTCTCGAGGAACCACTGGTCAAAATGAATGCGGTAGCGCTCAAGATCGCGCTGCATGCGCGCAATGTTATACGGCAGGCCGAAGGCCACGAACGCCGCGCAGCGCTCGGCGCTCGGCACGGTGAGGTACTTGTCGCCGTCGCGCTCGTAGATGAGTCGGGCCAGCTCCTTGATGTCGTCGCCGTGGTAGCCGTTGTCCGGGAACGCGACGGCGTCCTCCCCCTGGATGAGCTGGAGATAGCGCGCCTCGATGGACTTGCCGAACAGGTCGACCTGATTGCCGGCGTCATTGACGTAAAACTCGCGCCAGACGTTGTAGCCCGCGCGGTCGAGCACGGACGCGAGCGCGTCGCCCAGCACGCCGCCGCGCGCGTTGCCAATCGTCATGGGCCCGGTCGGGTTGGCGGACACAAACTCCACCATGACCTTCTCACCGTGGCCGTCGTCCACGCGGCCATAGTCCGCGCCGGCTTCGTCCACTGCGGTCAGCACGTCCTGATACCACTTGTCGGACAGGCGGAAGTTCAGAAAGCCCGGCCCGGCCGCCTCGACGGAGGCAAACCACGTGCCGTCCAGGTCCATGTGCGCGATGAGCGCCTCGGCGATCTTGCGCGGGGCCATGTGCATGGTCTTGGCCGACGCCATGGCGTGGTTGGCAGCAAAGTCGCCGTTGGCGGTGTCCTTCGGCTGCTCGACGGAGCCGCGCACATCCGCGCCCTCGGGCAGATCGCCCGCAGCAGCGGCGCGCAGATATGCTTCCCGGATGCACGCATCCACGGCGGCGCGTGCCTGTTCGATTCGATTGGCCATAATCAGTTACCCTCTATTCTATAATCTTATTGTTCCCGGACGGTGATCTTCAGCTGGTTGCGGTTGGCGCAGGCGTGGTCAAAATCCACGACATACAGCAGATCCAGCACCCCGCCGTGCTCGCCCAGTGTGGAGCGGTAGCGCTGCGTCTCCAGCCCGACCGTGCTGGTGCCGTACGGCGTCTGGTACAAAAACGTGTTGCGCGCGCCGGGGGCAAAGACCATCCGGCTCATGACGGTGCCGGTGCGCTTGAGCACGGCGCTCGACGGCGTGAAGGTAATGGTCGTGAGCGTGCCGGCCATGCCGGTCAGCTCGCTCTCGGGATAGGTGAGCACCCCGCAGCCGTCGGTGCAGGTATACTCCCCGTCGGTCGAAAACTGCACCAGCTCGTCCGGCTCCTGCTCGAAAACATCGGCCTGCGAGCCCTCGATCGTGATGACAACCTGCATACGCCGCCTCCTTTGCATAACAGTGCGATTCTATTATCATATACTGTTTTGTCCAACTTCGCAACAGAAAAATGGTGTAGAATTTCCCGCCGCCGTTTGCTATAATGGTAGCACAAGCGCATCCGCCGCCGACCGCTGCGGATGCCAGCCATTTTTTCGGGGGCGCAGGCTCCCGTCGGGAGGGATGACCGGATGAACATAGAACTCACCGACAAGGAGTTCCGGCGGCTGCTGGATCTCGTCTACATCGGCAACTGGATCCTCAACTCCACACGCGAGAAAGACCGGTTTGAGGATTACGATATTTTGCAGGAAAAGCTCTTTGCGCTGTGCGCCAAAAACGGCATGAACGCGCTCATTTCCCGCTGGCAGGGGCACATTTTCCCCTCGCCCGCTTACGAAAACGGCGGCATTCACGAGGCCATCGCCGACTATGAGGACGCCGTGTTTTTCGACATTCTGGCCGAGGAGCTGGCGCGGCGCGACCTTGGCTGTCTCGACAGCGAGCCCGCCGATTATACCGAACTCAACGCACGCATGGACGAATACATGGACGAATTTGAAAAGTCCGGCGTGGAAAATCTGGTGCTGGAGGCATGAACACACGCACCATCGAAACGCCCATCGGCCCACTGACGCTGCAAGCGGACGAAGCTGCCGTTACGGCCATCCGCTTCGGCGCGGGCGGCGCGCAGGATGCCTCGCCCCTGCTCGATGCGGTCGAGGCGCAGCTGCGGGAATACTTCGCGGGCACGCGGCGGACATTTGACCTGCCGCTCGCCCCGCACGGCACCGCGTTTCAGCAGCGGGTCTGGATGGCGCTGCGCGCCATCCCCTACGGCGAGACGCGCACGTATGGCGAGCTCGCCGCCGCCATCGGCAGCCCGAATGCCAGCCGTGCCGTCGGCATGGCCAACCACCGCAACCCGATCCCGATCATCATCCCCTGCCACCGCGTCATCGGCGCGAACGGCACGCTCACCGGCTATGCCGGCGGGCTGGAGATCAAGCGGAGGCTGCTGGCGCTCGAGGGGATCATCATTTTAAAATAAGAGGCATATTGGAAAATGACCGCCGGCGGTTGTCCGGCGGTTTTTCTCCGCCGGCAAGACCCTTTGCTGCGCCCCCGCGCGCGGTCCCTTGTTTTTCTCTGCCGCTTTTTTCTTCACGAGCGCCACCGGGCTTCTTGGGCTCGCATACCGAACGAACGGTTTTCGGCATACAAAACGGGCCGGTACATAGTACATCAAATCAGCCGGAGGAATCCCCCCCCGGCATGACTATGATGAAACTATGTACCGGCTCTGGTTTTCAGACAAAGAAATGATTCAAGCCCACAGGGCCTTCATCAGGTCCGGATAAGCCGTGTCGCAGATATCGACCATGCGAATCAGCAGCTCATAGCAAATCTCGCCCACGTCACGGGAACGGAAAGCTGTATCCATCTCGGCCTGGATGGTATTGTCGTCGGTATCCAGAACAAACTTAGCAAAGCGGAAGTGTCGATTGAGGCTGTTGATGGCAGGATACATCACATCGACCTTTTCTTCCGGAACCTTGACGATATCGTACACGCGAATAGCCACACCTTCAGCATCGGCGTCAAAGTAAAACACCGTCCGAACGGAATTCATATTCTTTCCGCTGAAGGACACTTCAACAACCTCGCGTCCTTTGTCACCTAAGGGACCACGATTGTTGTACTTTATGTCCTTTTTATCCATATAATTGACAAACTGAATAACAGAAGAAAGCATATTCCACCTCATATCGTAAGATATTACCGGGAGTACAAGGAAAGCGCACCGGAAGCCCACATTTATTATGCGCTGAGGCACCGCTTTTGTCAACGTTCAAATTCCAAAAATGGATGAAATTAGTTGAGGCCCGGCTTGGCTCAGGGAAAATGGAATTCCTCCGCAGACCATGCCCTGCGTCCCTCATTCGGAAAACGCGCGGTCGTCGGCGCCGCCGCCGTCGTGACGAAGGACGTACCCGACTATGCGGTCGCGGTCGGCAATCCGGCGCAGGTCATCAAGTATCTCGACGCCAGCCGTTTTCACGACGAAGTGTAAACACAATCAAACATTTTAAAATGGACAACAAGCGTCTCCGTGCATCTGCGCGGAGGCGCTTCCTTTTGCATAGTTTTTGCGCGCGCGGCCATACTGTGCGCAGGAGATGAGAACAATGCGCATGAGCAACGAAGAATATGCGGCGTTTGTCGATTCGCTCTCGCCGCGCTCGCCCATCTGGGGCGACCTGCTGCGCGCAGGGCTGGTCGGCGGCGCGATCTGCGTGGTCGGCCAGGCGCTGGTGAATCTGTATGAACACTGGGGCGCATCGGCGACCGTGGCGGCAACGTGGTGCTCGATCACGCTGGTGTTTCTCGGCGCGCTGCTGACGGGGCTGGGCGTTTACGACGATCTGGCGCGGTTCGCCGGGGCGGGGTCACTGGTGCCGATCACGGGGTTTGCAAACTCCGTCGTGTCCCCGGCGCTGGAATTCAAGACCGAGGGCTTTATCACGGGCACGGCGGTCAAGATCTTCACGATCGCGGGGCCGGTAATCGTCTACGGCATCAGCGCGAGCGTGATCTACGGGCTGATCCTGGCTGTCTTTGGACTGGCCTGACAAGGAGGAACGCAAGATGAAAGAAGATAAACGCGGCGGGCGCAAGCCCGCACCGGTGCCGACCGGGCACGACCAGCGCGCGGCGGCGCGCGACCACAGTACCCCGCACGGCAACCGGAAAAACGATGCCATCCCGCCGAGCAAGGCGCACGCGCCGGACGGCATCTCCGGCTACTGGGGATAAAAATTCCCGCCTCAATGGGATTGTTTGCTTTTTCCTGCGCATGGCGCAAACCGAAAGGGCGTCGATGATCGGCGGTCACTTCCAACAGGCGCCCGCTCCCGTGGAAAATTTCTGAGCAGCGGGGGGGCTTGAGGGAAGCGAAGCGCCCGCCTCGAATGGAATATTTCGCTTTTTTGCTGCCTGCGCATAGCGCAGGCGCAGAAAAAAAGCGGCCGCTGAGGAATCAGCGGCCGCTTGCGGGATTTCCTTAGAACTCGGTCGTAACCGGTTTGCGGGTATGGAACTCATGGAGGACATTGTACAGCCAGCCAACGAGCTTCATATCCAGATTGAACTGGTACACGGTGAACAGAGCGCCGGAGGTAGCCAGCAGGATGGTGAGAAGCTTCTTCAACAGTTTCATGTAATCGTCTCCTTACTTCTTGGCGAGACCCTTCTGGCGAGCGTACTCGGCAGCACCCAGAGCGCCCATCAGCTGCGGGTCGGTCTTCAGCTCAACGACTTTGAACTTCA